>Ga0070748_1000829_pt1 | contig 14496 bp, 8 predicted proteins | sample VirMetDEL_Nov_12_FD_77015 | JGI IMG/M metagenome (GOLD analysis project Ga0070748, IMG submission 77015) | Aqueous microbial communities from the Delaware River and Bay under freshwater to marine salinity gradient to study organic matter... | ecosystem: Environmental > Aquatic > Marine > Coastal ... | reverse complement strand
TCAACTCAATGACCTGGTAGCGGGTAACAACGGAGCGACTCTCGACTACACCTATGCCGGTACTAGCACTGCAGCGAGCGAAACGCGCACCATGAGCGACAACGATAGAGCCAACAGTGCCAAAGACACCGCTAAGATCAACATTACTGCCGTAAATGATGCACCCTCTGGTACCAATGCCACCTTCAGTATTTTGGAGGGCGGCGCTCATGTTTTTAGTGTTGCCAATTTTGGTTTTAGCGATGCAGTGGATAGCCCAGCCAATGTCTTTGCATTTGTGCGTATCGCCAGTTTACCTGCGGCGGGCAGCTTGACCCTAAATGGCGCGGGAGTAGGTATTGGCGATTTGATTGCCGTCGCCGATATTGGCAGCGGCCTATTGATTTATACCCCCGCTGTTAATGGCAATGGTGTGGGCTATGCGAGTTTTGATTTTCAAGTACAGGACGATGGCGGTACCGCCAACGGTGGTGTGGACCTAGACCCCACGGCCAATACCCTGACCTTTGATGTCACCTCCGTCAATGACGCACCTGCAGGTGCCGATGCGACTATCACCCTGCAAGAAGGCGCTAGTCGTGCGCTCACAGCGGCCAATTTTGGTTTCAGCGACAGCAATGACAGCCCCGCGAATAACCTCGCCGCCGTGCGCATCGCCAGCTTGCCTGCTGCGGGGAGCCTCACCCTTAACGGGGTGGCGGTAAATATTGGCGACTTTATCAGCCTTGCAAATATCAACAGCGGCTTGCTGGTATTTACGCCTGCGGTGAATGGTAATGGCGCCAGTTATGCCAGTTTTGATTTCCAAGTGCAGGACGATGGTGGTACCACCAACGGCGGTATAAACCTTGATCCAACGGCTAACACCCTGACCTTTGATGTTACCTCGGTAAATGATGCCCCCACTGGTGCCGATGCGACAATTAGCATATTGGAAGGTGGTAATCACATACTCACCGCCGCCAATTTCGGGTTTAGCGATACAAATGACTCACCTGCGCACAACTTCGCCGCCGTGCGCATCGCCAGCTTGCCTGCGGCGGGCAACCTTAGCCTGAATGCTGCTGCCGTCAATGTGGGCGATTTTATTGCAATTGCGGATATCAATGCCGGGCTTTTGGTTTATACCCCAGCGGTTAATGGCAACGGAGTCGGCTATGCCAATTTTGTGTTCCAAGTTCAGGATGATGGCGGCACCGCTAACGGTGGCGTCAATCTAGATCCAACGACTAATACTCTGAGTTTTGATGTCACTTCCGTCAATGATGCACCCAGCGGTACAGATACCACCGTGGGTTTATCGGAAGGCGCTAGCCACAGTTTCAGTACTGCAGACTTTGGTTTTAGCGATGTCAATGACAGCCCTGTTAATAACTTTGCGTTTGTACGTATCACCACCCTGCCGGCCTTAGGGAGCCTTACGCTTAACGGAGTAGGGGTGAATGCAGGCGATATTATTTCGGTGGCAGATATAGGCAGTGCGCTGCTGGTATACACCCCAGCCGCTAATGGCAGTGGCGCTAATTACAGCAGCTTTACTTTTCAGGTGCAGGATGACGGCGGTACCGCCAACAGCGGGGTAGATTTGGACCCTACGGCCAATACCCTGACGTTTAATATTACCGCGGTAAATGATCCACCCAGTATCGACATAACACTGACAAACTACAGTGTTAACGAGCAAGCCATATTGGCTTTGCAGGGCACGGGTATCAGCGTAACCGATGTGGATAACGACCTCTTAACGGTCACCCTCAATGGCGGCAATAGCTATAGCCAGTTGACCGCAGTCGTGGGTACTATCGGTGTCGTTATAAGTGCGGGGAATGGTACCGACAACCTTGTATTAACGGGTACACCCGCGCAACTTAACGACTTCTTTGCCGGTAATAATGGCGCAACCCTAGGCTATAGGCTTTCAGGCGATTCTCCCGTTGCCAGCACCCAGCTCAGTATTACCGTGAATGATGGCACTCTCACCGCGAACGATACAGCGACGATTAATATCACGGCAATTAATGACGCGCCTGTAAACACAGTGCCGGGCCCCTTAGCAACAAACGCCAATCAAGCCATAGTGATTAGCGGTTTAAGTATTGCTGATGTCGACGCGGGAACCTCCAGCTTAACGGTCACCCTCGCCGTTACGCAGGGCACCTTGACCCTCGTCGGTGGCAGTGCGGTTATTGTAGGCAGCGGAAGCGCGAGTATCACCCTAACCGGCACGATCGCGGCGATTAATTCGTCCTTGAGCACCAATCTTACTTACAACCCCACAACCGGTTTTACTGGCGCAGATCAGCTGACCATGACCACCAATGACAACGGTGCAACCGGCAGCGGTGGCGCGCAAACGGATACCGATATCGTCAATATCACCGTTGCGGCTGTGAACAGTGCCCCCACCAATAATTTGCCGCCTGCTCAGGTCACCGCCGAAGATACCCCGAAAGTTATTTCGGGCCTGAGCGTGAGCGACGCCGATGCGGGTTCGGGCTCAATGACCGTTACTCTGGGTGTCGCCCATGGTGTGTTGAATATTAGTGGCGGCAGTGCCACTGTGGTGGGCAATGGCAGCACCAGTATTACTCTCACAGGTAGTCTTGCCGCGATCAACGCAAGTTTAGCGGCGTCCTTAACCTATAGTCCTGACGCCAATTATTTCGGCGCTGATAGCCTCAGCATGGTAACCAGTGACAACGGCAATACCGGCAGTGGCGGCAATTTAACGGCGAGCAGCAGTCTCGCCATTACCGTCACTGCAGTGAATGACCTGCCGAGCACCAGCAACATAGTCTTAACGCCAATCATTGAAGATCATGCAGGGCGCCTGATCACCCAAGCAGAATTACTTGCCAATGCTACAGACATAGAAGGCGATAGCCTCAGTGCTGTTGGTTTAAGCATAACCAGCGGCGGTGGGCAGCTGATCGACAATGGCAATGCCACCTGGACTTATATTCCTGCCGCCAATGTTAACGGCACCATGGGTTTTAGTTACAGCGTCAGCGATGGTCAGGGGCTTACCGCCGCAGTGGCGACCTTGGTGATCACCCCAGTTAACGATGCGCCCACCACCAGTCCAGTCACCCTTGCACCCCTGATAGAAGGCTCGGGTAGTCGCTTAATAACCCAAGCTGCGTTACTGACCAATGCACAGGATGTAGACGGCGATGTACTCACCGCGAGCAATCTCGTTATCACCAGCGGCGCTGGGCAGCTGATCGACAATGGCGATGGCACTTGGACCTACACGCCCGCGGCCACTGATGATAGTGCTGTAAGTTTTAGTTACACCCTGAGTGATGGCACTGTGAGCATTGCAGGCAGCGCGAGCTTAGATATTACCCCTGTCAACGATGCGCCTAGCGCAAAAGATCTAGGGATCATTCGCAATCTGGAGGATGCAGCGGGTGATCAATTAAATCTATGGGCTGCTTTTAGCGACCCTGAAACCCCCTCGTCGCAATTGATATACACGCTCGTATCCAACAGCAATAGCGAGCTGATAACCAGTGCGACGATTGATCCGGCCAACGGCATATTGCAGCTGCGCTATGGCGCCAATCAATTTGGCATCAGTGAGTTGGTACTGCGCGCCACAGACCCAGAGGGCGCTTTTGTGGATGCGCGCCTGTTGGTCGACATTGCGTCGGTCAATGATGTGCCGCTTACCAGCGGCATTAAGGATGTATTGCTAAATAATACTGAGTTAACAAAAACAATTACCTTAGCGAACAGTTTTAGTGATATTGAAGACACTAAATTGACCTATGTAGTGGTGAGCAATAGCAATCCCAATCTCTTGCAGGCTGTGCGCATTGATCAGCAAACCGGGGTTATGACGCTCACCGCAGCCGCCAAGAATAGTGGTGAAACCTTGATAACGCTGCGCGCTACCGATGCGCAGGGTGCGTGGGTGGAAACGAGCTTTAAGGTGACCCTAGTATTGCCCGTTATACCGACTACTCCCGATGTTACTAACCCCACAACACCGCCGCCCTTAACGACAACGCCTGACACACCAACAGCGCCCTCGGAGCCAGAGTCAGGTCGTCCGCCTAATCCTGATATTGTTGTAGTGCCCGATGCAGTGGTTCCACAGGATCAGCCACCCTTAATGGCTGCCAGTAGTGATGTTGCGCTGGTTCAGGTCGAACCATTTGATGCTCAGTTAACGTCGCCGCCCGATGACAATAACCGCACGCGCACGGAACGTATGGAGCAAGCGCGTAACGCTGAAGCACTGAGTACTTTAGATGTCCCCTCGCTTCTGTCTGGTTTGATTGCACCCGATACCGGTTTTAATCTCAATGAGGTCGCTAGCTTCAATGACGAAGTGCGTCGCGTGCGCGAAGAAATGGACGAGGCTATGGCGCAGCAATCCGAGCAAAAAGCGATGATAGCGGGCATTACTTTTTCAATTACCACGGGGCTGTTGGTCTGGTCACTGCGCGCGAGTAGTTTACTATTTACCTTGTTCTCGATGATTCCTTTGTGGCGCGGTATAGATCCACTGCCTATTCTGGAGGAGGTTGATAAGCGGAAAAAAGAATTAGAACAGCAACGTAAAGACAAACAAAAAGAAGATAAAAACGCCAAGGAAGTCGGCTACTTATTCGATCATATGGCTGATCAAGACCAAAGGAAACGCACTAAATGATACGTATTACACCTGCAGTACGCCTGAGTTTGGGGTTGGTGATTTTGCTTGTTTCTATTTTGATTTTGGCACAGGCTTTGGGCTTTTTACCCGGCACTGAGCAGCAGCAGTTGGAAATTCGCAAGCGTCTGGCCGAAACTCTCGCGCAGCAGGTGAGCCTAGCCGTGTCGCGCAACGACAATCTATTGCTGCAGCATTTACTGAACAGTTCTGTTGAACGCAACCCAGAAATCATGTCGGCCGCGATTCGAGATAATCGCGGGCGTATTCTGTTGCAAACTGCTGAGCACAAAAAATACTGGGCAGGCGCTGATGCGCAACAATCCACGCCTACCCATATTCGCTTTCCTATATTTCACAATGGCGCCAAGCGCGCCGATTTTGAAATCAGTTTTGAAGAGTTGCTAAGCGAGCGGCACCCGTTTTTTCACATTCCCACCTTTATTGTCTTGATGATTTTCGTGTCTCTGAGCGGCTTCGTTGGCTTTTGGTTTTATATTAAGCGCGCACTGCATCACCTTGACCCCAGCGCGGTAGTCCCTGCACGGGTACGCAATGCGTTGAATATTTTGGCGGAAGGGGTGTTGATCTTAGATAGACGCGAGCAGGTGGTGCTGGCGAATACGACGATTATCGAACATCTCGCGAGTACCGAGACGAAGTTATTTGGCAGAAAGGCAAGTAGCCTTGGATGGGAGTTGGAGGCGCACCAAGACGTTACCCAATTCCCTTGGCTAGAGGCGCTCGCAACCGGTGTGCGTCAGGTTGGGATTCGTGTGCATTTAAAAAATAAGTCTGAAAAAGAGAAAATATTTCGCGTTAATGCCGTGCCGATTCTTGATATGCGCGGCAGCAGCCAAGGCACTATTGCCGTATTTGATGACATTACTGAGCTGGAAGAAAAAAGCCGAATTCTAGAAGACACCATTAAAGAGTTGGCACTCACCCAAATTGCGATAGAAAAGCAAAATAAAGAGTTATCTTACTTAGCAACTCGCGACCCACTCACCAATTGTTACAACCGTCGCGCGCTCTATCAATACCTTGAGGGCAAGAGCGAAGGTGGGCGCATTACCGATGGTGAATACTGCTGCATCATGGCCGATATTGATCACTTTAAGCGTGTTAACGATACCTATGGTCATGGTGTAGGTGATGATGTGATTAAAATGACCGCGACCACACTGCAAGAAACGGTGCGCGATCAAGATCGTGTAGCGCGCTTTGGCGGTGAAGAGTTTTGTATCATATTGCCCGGTGTTGATTTGGAGCGGGCATTTCAGATTGCCGAGCGCTGCCGCGAGAAGATCGCCGCCGCTGATTGTGATGGCGTGAAAGTAACTGGCAGCTTTGGGGTTACCTCCATTCGTTTGGGAGCGGCTAATACCCAAGAGCTTTTACAACAGGCAGATCAGGCCCTTTACTACTCCAAGCAACATGGCCGAAATCAGGTAACGCGTTGGCAGCAGGGCATGGTCGCCACCGAAACCGCACATTAATTTCCCCGCTAAATACTGCAAATTTGGGTGCAATTTAGTCAATATGGCGCTCTTGTGGCAGAGTTGCTCCCATAGTCCACTCAGCTGTGGTAAAACAGCGCGCAGCTATTACAATAAGCCCAGTATTTAAAATTCGCGTATCGCGCACTCGCTCTGGCTTGGATGTTCGTGCCACCTTATCGTATCAACAGGATTGCCGTTTGAAACCCATATCGCCACAACGCGCCGCCGGGCGCAAAGCTCCGCCGTCTGAGCACGCCGCTAATCTTATGGTTCGCCTATTGAAAGAGGGGGCACTCATAGGTTTGGGTGCTATCTGTCTCTACCTCATGCTCGCCATGATGACCTATGACGCCAATGACCCAGGTTGGTCGCGGACTGGCAATAACACTTTTGTGACCAATGCGGGTGGCCCTTTTGGTGCTTGGATCGCCGATGTGTTTTTTTCACTCTTTGGTTATTTGGCCTATTTGTTTCCGGTCATGATTGCCTATCGCGCTTGGCGTGCTTAAGGACCGCACCCGCCAACATGAGTTTGATTGGTTGTTTTTTACGCTGCGCACGGTTGGCCTTGTATTAGTTATGGTCACAGGTACCGGTTTAGCCGCCATGCACTACAGCGGTGGCGAGTCGGTGCTGCCTTATTCCAATGGTGGGCTCTTAGGTGCCGCTATTTCTGATGCGGTTGATGGTGCCTTTAGCTACACCGGCGGCACAGTATTAATGCTGGCGTTGTTTTTAGTCGGCATGACGATTTTTACCGATATCTCCTGGCTGCAAGTTATGGAAGATATTGGCCGCTGGGTAATGGTGGGTGTTAATCGCTTGCTGGAAAAATGGCAGGTGTATCAGCGCGAACGCAAAGAAAAACAATTCGCCCAACAGGCGCAGCAGCATAGGCGCGATGTTGTTGAGCAGCATGCAAAAGTAGAGGCTAAGCGCACCGCGCCAGTGATTATTGAGGAACCGGTGAAAAAGAAACCCGCGCCCAGCCCGCGCTTGGAAAAAGAAAAACAACCATCGCTGTTTGAATCGCTAGAGCCTGCGGTAGGCCAATTGCCGCCACTGAGCTTGCTCGACCCCGCCGATAAACGCAGTGACAAGGGTTATTCTAAAGAATCCCTTGAAGCCATGTCGCGCATGTTGGAATTGAAGCTCAAAGATTTTGGGATTGAGATTGAAGTGGTTTCGGTTCAACCTGGCCCCGTGGTGACGCGTTTTGAAATTCAACCTGCGCCCGGTATAAAAGCTAGCCGTATTACCGGCTTGGCAAAAGATTTGGCGCGTTCACTCGCCGTGGTTTCTGTGCGGGTGGTAGAGGTTATTCCAGGTAAATCGGTCATGGGAATTGAGATTCCCAATGCCCATCGCGAAATGGTGCGCTTGAGTGAAGTTATTTCTTCAGAGCTGTACGATCATGCCAAATCGCCGTTGACTATGGCCTTGGGGCACGATATTTCTGGTGAACCTGTGGTGGCTGATTTGGCCAAAATGCCGCATTTATTGGTGGCGGGTACGACCGGTTCGGGCAAGTCTGTGGGGGTAAACTCCATGCTGCTCAGCCTGCTCTATAAGTCCACGCCCAAAGAAGTTCGCTTGATTCTGGTCGACCCCAAAATGTTGGAGTTGTCGGTTTACGATGACATTCCCCATTTGCTGACGCCAGTTATCACCGACATGAAAGACGCCTCCAACGGCCTGCGCTGGTGCGTGGGGGAGATGGAACGGCGCTACAAACTGATGTCTGCCATGGGTGTGCGTAACCTTGCAGGCTTCAACCGCAAAGTGGACGACGCTAATAAAGCCGGAACGCCGATTCCCGACCCGCTGTTTAAGCCGGAAGAAAACTTTGAGCCCGGTGCTGAGGTGGCGACGGCTCCCGGCCTCGAAACCCTGCCCTGTATCGTGGTGGTGATCGACGAATTTGCCGACATGATGATGATCGTCGACAAGAAAAAGGTTGAACAACTTATTTCCCGTATCGCGCAAAAAGCCCGTGCGGCGGGTATTCACTTGATTCTGGCTACTCAGCGCCCCTCGGTGGATGTGATCACCGGTTTGATTAAAGCCAACGTGCCCACGCGTATTGCGTTTCAAGTGTCTTCCAAAATCGACTCCCGTACCATTCTCGATCAAGGCGGCGCGGAACAGCTTTTGGGCCACGGCGACATGCTCTATTTACCCTCGGGTACCAGTGTGCCTATTCGTGTTCACGGTGCTTTTGTGGACGACCACGAAGTGCACAAAGTGGTCGCGGACTGGAAAAAACGCGGTGTGCCGCAGTATATCGACGGCATCACCGATGATAGCAATGACTCTATACCGGTTCCGGGGATTGCCACTGAAGGTGGTGATAGCGACAACGCCGAAAACGATGCGCTTTACGATGAGGCCGTCGCCTTTGTGTTGGAATCGCGCAAAGCATCTATTTCATCGGTACAGCGCAAACTGCGCATTGGCTACAACCGTGCCGCACGTTTAATTGAAACGATGGAGGCGGCGGGTGTCGTAAGCTCTGCGGGTCACAACGGCAACCGCGAAGTACTCGCGCCAGGGGGCAGAGGGGATTATTAAACCCTTTTGCTTTGTGCGTGTGTATTCACCCATTTTTTCATTTAGCCGTTGTTCATGCCCAGAATTTAACATCAACTGCTAAAGCCCTCACTCATTTGTGGATCTACTATGTCTATTTGTATTCCTTCTTCACGATCAATTGCTCAAATCCTGCTTGCGTTGACACTGGCCTGCAGTGCTTGGGTGAATGCAGCAAACGATCAAGTTGCCGCTACCCAATTGCGCGGCCTGCTCAACGCTATGGATAGTTTGCAAGGCAAATTCGTACAGACAACCTACGATAAAAAAGGGGTAGAACAGGAGCAGAGTAGCGGTACGTTTATGCTGATGCGCCCCGGTAAGTTTTACTGGGAAACCCTTGAGCCTATGCCGCAGTTGTTGGTATCTAACAACAAAACCATTTGGCTATATGACGCCGATTTAGAAACAGTCACCGAGCGCGTGTTTAGTGGTGACCTGCGTCAAACGCCTGCGTTGCTGCTCAGCGCAGACATAGAACAGTTGCGTAAAAGCTTTACTATCACGCAAACCTCAAAAGATAAAGCCACCAAAACTTTTACGCTCACGCCCAAGGTAACGGAAGACCTATTTCAGCAGTTGTCGTTAGTGTTCAGTGCCGATCAGCTTGCTGAATTTGTGATTCAAGACAGCCTTGGCCAAACTACCCGTGCGGTGCTGCAGGACGCCAAGCGCAACCAACCGCTGCCCGAAGAAAAATTCTTTTTTGTTGTGCCGCAAGGCGTAGAAGTTATTAAAGATTAATCATGGATCTTTTTGCCAGCCACACCATTGCCTATCAACCCTTAGCGGCACGCATGCGTCCGCGCAATTTGGATGATTATATAGGCCAAGAACATTTGCTCGGCGCTGGTAAGCCGCTGCGCGAGGCGATTAGTCGCGGCCAGTTGCACTCCATGATTTTTTGGGGGCCGCCAGGGGTGGGTAAAACCTCCCTTGCGCGCCTTTTTGCCGAGCAAGCTGAAGCGCGTTTTGAAAGTCTGTCTGCTGTGTTGTCGGGCGTGAAAGAAATCCGCGCTGCGGTAGCCGCAGCGCAACAGGCGCGGGTGAATGGCGGGCGCAAAACCATCTTGTTCGTGGATGAAGTTCACCGCTTTAACAAATCTCAGCAGGATGCTTTTTTACCCTACGTGGAAGACGGCACCTTTATTTTTATCGGCGCCACCACGGAAAACCCCTCCTTCGAATTAAATAATGCACTGCTATCGCGCTGCCGCGTTTACGTGTTGCGCGGTTTGCAGGTTGAGCAATTGCAGCAGGTATTAGTGCAGGCATTAAAGGATGAGGATCGCGGCCTTGGCAAGCAATCGCTTAAAATTGATGACGACTCTCTCGCCACGCTTGCCCACGCCTCCGATGGCGACGCGCGCAAGGCGCTTAATTTATTAGAAATAGCGGCAGACTTGGCGGAAGAGCAGGGCGACTATCGCGTTATTAATGAACAGGTTTTAGCCGAAGTCTTGGCCTCGGATGTGCGCCGCTTTGACAAGGGTGGCGATATTTTTTACGAGCAAATCTCGGCGCTGCATAAATCGGTACGCGGCTCCTCCCCCGATGGCGCGCTCTATTGGTTGGCGCGTATGCTCGACGGTGGCTGCGACCCGCTCTACATCGCCCGCCGCGTAGTGCGCATGGCCAGTGAAGATATAGGCAATGCCGATCCACGCGCGCTGCCCTTGTGTCTCTCTGCATGGGATGTGCAAGAGCGCCTCGGCCATCCCGAAGGGCAGTTGGCCATAGCGCAAGCCGTAGTTTACTTGGCCTGCGCACCTAAAAGTAATGCTGTGTATAATGCCTTCAACCAAATCATGGCCGATGTACGCAGCCAGCCGGCGTTTGATGTGCCCATGCATTTGCGCAATGCGCCCACCAAACTCATGAAATCTATGGATTACGGCAGCGAATATCGCTACGCCCACGATGAGCCGGGTGCCTATGCGGCGGGAGAAAACTACCTGCCAGAAGAAATTGCCGAGCGTGTTTATTACCAGCCGGTCGAGCGCGGTTTAGAATTAAAAATTCAGGAAAAACTCGCGCACCTGCGCGCGCTAGACCAACAAAGTAAAAAACAACGTTACAAAAAGTAGGGCGGAGTCGTACAGCACTCCGCTGTAGATCAATCGGTATTGATGACCTGCTGCACGCAGCCATCTACGAAAAACGCGGAAAAAGCTATGCAGTGGTTAGCAATCGCATTGGGTGGAGGATTGGGTGCAATGGCGCGTTTTGGCGCTGTGGCCTATATCACGCCGCTGTTGAATTATCGCTTTCCCATAGGCACCTTTGTGGTCAATATATTGGGCTCCTTTTTGATCGGAGTTGCCTATGTGATTTTGGTGGAAAAAACCACCTTGCCTGCAGAGTGGCGTTTGTTTTTTATTACTGGGCTCCTAGGCGGCTTCACTACCTTTTCTTCGTTTTCCTTGGAGTTATTGCAGTTGTGGCAAGAGGGGCATTTGTTACTCGTGCTCGCCTACGCAGCAGGCTCTGTGGTGTTGGGCTTACTTATGGCCTTCGCGGGCATGCAGCTCGCGCAAAAGATTTTCTAAAATTCCATTGCAATTATTATTCAACTTATAAAAGTGTATAAACATCATGTTAGATTCAAAACTCATTCGCAATAACCCCGAGCAAGTTGCCGCCGCGCTGAGCAAACGTGGCTATGTATTAGACGTCGCCAAAATAAAAGCCTTGGAAGAAGAGCGCAAGGCGATTCAAATTAAAACCGAAGCTCTGCAGCAGGATCGCAATACGCGCTCCAAAGCGATTGGCAAGGCTAAGCAAGCAGGTGAAGATGTAGCGCCGCTAATGCAAGCGGTAGAAAATATTAAGCAAGAGCTCGTCGATGCAGAATTGGCGCTCAATAAAATACAAGCAGAATGGGACGCCTTTGTTCAAGCCATTCCCAATACGCCCGCCGATGAAGTGCCCGAAGGCAAAAGCGAAGACGACAATGTAGAAATTCGCCGCTGGGGTATGCCGCGCAGTTTTCACTTCACCGTTAAAGATCACGTTGACCTCGGCGAAAGTTTTGGCGGCCTAGATTTTGAAACCGGTACCAAGATCGCCAGTTCACGTTTTGCGGTATTGCGCGGCGGTGTCGCACGCCTGCATCGCGCCCTCGCACAGTTCATGTTAGATATTCACACCGCCGAGCACGGTTACGAAGAGGTGAACGTGCCCTTTATCGTGAATGCTGCATCACTGCATGGCACTGGTCAGCTACCTAAGTTTGAAGACGATTTATTTAAACTCACTGACGAGCGCGGCTTTTATTTAATTCCCACTGCCGAAGTGCCAGTGACCAATATCTACCGTGACGAAATTGTTGAAGACGCGCAACTGCCTATTAAATTAGTGTGCCATTCACCTTGCTTCCGCTCTGAAGCGGGCAGCTATGGCCGCGACACGCGCGGTATGATTCGTCAGCATCAATTTGAAAAAGTTGAACTAGTACAATTTGTGCGCCCAGAAGAATCCGATGCGGCGCTCACTCAATTAGTCGGCCACGCCGAAACCATATTGCAGCTACTTGGCTTGCCGTACCGCACGGTTATTCTCTGTGGTGGTGATATTGGTTTTTCCTCCGCCAAAACCTACGACATAGAAGTCTGGGTGCCCTCACAAGATAAATACCGCGAAATCTCCTCCTGCAGCAGCTTCCGTGACTTCCAAGCGCGCCGCATGATGGCCCGCTATCGCAACCCCGAAACCGGCAAACCCGAATTGCTGCACACCCTTAACGGTTCCGGTTTAGCGATTGGCCGTACACTCTTGGCAGTGTTGGAAAACTACCAGCAAGAAGACGGCAGCGTAACGATTCCAGATGTGTTGCAGCCTTATATGGGTGGTGTAGAAACCTTACAGTCTGTTAAAAAGTAAGTTTTAATATGGATTAGTAAGGTGGGTGGCGCGCAAGCGATACCCACCTTTTTTATTGGTCATATGGAGATAGTGCAATGTTTGCAAAGGGTCTAAGTTTTTTATTGTTCTGTTTTTCAGTTTGTGCTTGGGCGGACTCTGTATCCACAGATATTATATTTTCAGATAGTTATGAAGGCTATTTGCATCGTGACACAGATCCTTACTGGTATGAAAATTCTTCGCGCAAGGTTTTCTCCTATTCAAAGCCTAGTCTGACAGCAGAAAAAAGTGAATTTGAACTGGACCCAATGTGTATAGAGGGTGGTGGCGGTGATTGTGCCATGGGGGTTTTATATAAAAGCCGAAGTGTAGATGGGCAGGGTAATACCTTTTATTTGGTGAAGGATGCGCAGGCTAGAGCAAGCTGGGTTAATTCCAGTATTTGGGATGATCGAAATTTCGATGAGCGGCTTCTTAGGATGGAAGGAATTGAGCTCGTTCTTGCAGATAACTTTGCCACTACTGATTCTAGTGATGATGACGGTGTGCCAGATTTGGAGCCGGAAAGGAAAAAGCTGCTCAAAAATATATTGCGGCATGTGAGCCCTATGGTGGGGCGAGTTTCCTTGGAAATCCCTGGTGATAAAATCTCACTCAAGGTTAGGGATTCGAATTTACCAACTGAGGGTGAGTTTATAGACTACCCACTTTCCATAGATCCAAATTTTTTCGTCAAGAAAGATAAGGTTGTGGAAGTGGAGACTGCATTTTATCGCCAGCAGGATAACTTTTTAGTGGTCGTTTTGCCTGCGATGAAGGGGTTGAATGTAACGGAGAATGAGTGTGGTGGCTATAGCATGAACTACGTGTGGCTGGATACGCGCGGCATAAAAGTAACTTTAGATATAAAGGAAACTGAATCACCCATTAAATACCTTGTAGGTGAGTTTGAGCGTGGTTTTAGTGTGGAACAGATAAAGGTATTTAATGGAAAGCGCTATGCATTAATAGTGGAGCATTTGGTCGTTAAAAATCCATTTGCTCTGCCAGAAGACGATAGTATTAAACGCGAAAATTACACAATTCCTTATAAGTGGATAAAAATTCGAGATCAAAGCCAGCGGTTGCGCTTTTGGATGTCGAGCTTTTCATGTTAATCCAATTCAATAGGCCTGATTGACAGCTATGGAATACTTCCCCATTTTTCTCGATTTAAAAAACCGTTGTTGCCTGTTAGTGGGCGGCGGTGATATTGCGACCCGCAAGGGGCGCTTGCTGTCTAAAGCTGGCGCGCGTTTGCGGGTGGTGGCGCCGAAGATTTCGGCAGAGTTGCGTGAACTGGCGGCGCAGAATAATGGTGAATTGTGCGAGCGCGAATATCAGGCGAGCGATTTGCTGGGCTGTGTGCTGGCCATAGCGGCGACGGATATTGAGCCGCTTAACGAGCAGGTTTCGCATGATGCCAAAGCCATTAATATCCCTGTGAATGTGGTGGATAGCCCTGCACTCTGCACTTATATAACCCCCGCGATTATTGACCGCTCGCCGTTGGTAATTGCGGTGTCTAGCGGCGGTGAAGCGCCGGTGCTGGCGCGTTTGATTCGCGCAAAATTGGAAACATTAATTCCCGCGAACTACGGGGTGCTGGCGAATATCGCTAAAAACTGGCGCGACCGGGTTAAGGCGCGCTTTGATAATGGCGATAGTCGGCGCCGTTTTTGGGAGAAAATTCTGCAAGGCCCCGCGGCAGAGCTGGCCTTAAATGGCCAAGCGGATGCAGCCGAAGTATTAATCGCCACTGAGATCGCGGGTGATGATGCGACTATGACCAATGGCGAAGTTTATTTGGTGGGCGGCGGCCCTGGCGACCCGGAGCTG
>Ga0070748_1000828_pt1 | contig 14508 bp, 15 predicted proteins | sample VirMetDEL_Nov_12_FD_77015 | JGI IMG/M metagenome (GOLD analysis project Ga0070748, IMG submission 77015) | Aqueous microbial communities from the Delaware River and Bay under freshwater to marine salinity gradient to study organic matter... | ecosystem: Environmental > Aquatic > Marine > Coastal... | reverse complement strand
TTTTTGAATAAATCCACCCGCTAAACTAAAACCATTAAGTTCCCCTGACTTAATTTTTTCCCACGTATCATCATCATTAATTTTATAACTTACGAACCACGTACCTGGTGGTAAACTAAAACCATAATGATAAGATTTATCACGCGTCATACTATCACTAATCCAACTTTCTATTAATGTGTTTTTATTAGTAATATCTTCGTCGTGGTTTATATCAGTATTGTTCTGATTATTTTTACGGAAGAATTTTTCAGCCATCTTTTTAATAGTTTTACGACTGAAAAAAATATGGAAAGGGGAACCGTCAGCCTCTCGGCGTAAAATTAATTTATTTGGTATCATTAAAGGACCTAGTACAATACGTTCTTCCTCGTCTAAACTAAAATCAAAACTTTTATTGATAGATGCGTTATTTCTTACAGAACCTAAAGGACCTGGTACATTTTGATTATTAGATTTCATCGCATTTCTTTCACGTTCGTTAGCTGCGTCGTTGGTGAGTATAACTACTTTATTACCGTTTTGTCCTTTAAAAACTTGTAGTTTTTGAAAGTAGTGTACACATGACACTCCACCTTTCCAGGCCATCTTATCATATTGACTTTTTCCTCTTTCTGCGAATGCGGGGTTTAAACTATACATCTTATCTAATTCTTCCTCACTAAATATTTTACCTCTATTGGCTAAACTCATCATCGCTTTACAGAACTCACGTTGTGCTGGTCGACCTGAATAACGCCAATAAGTTTCAGCGGGTTCATCTTTTTTTACTACTAGACGTTGTAGTATATCTAACCCCCTTATTGTCTGTACCACTTCACCTACTCCAAATGATGTTTTTGTAAAATCTAAATATATATCTTCAATACCTATATACATACCATTATCATCATCGTTAGCAAAATCTAATATTAGTTTTTGAGCTTCGTCACTTAAGATTAGTTCTTCACTTAACTTACACTCTGATAGTTCTTCGTTATCTATTTGGTCTAATTTTCTTTGAGCCCATGCGATACCTTCATCGCCGCCCCACGCATCCCACATAAGACCCCCGCAACCTTCATCATAAGGAACGTCTTTATGTTGTTGGTGTCTTTTAAATGAAGCCATACGTGCTATTGTATCCCTACTGATATTTTGCCCCATACATAATTGACTAGCACGTTTTTTACCTGTAGCCTCTCCGCAGTCACCCCACCCTTCTTCGTCTGACCATATTATAGCTCTACATGCGTTCTCTCTAGCCGCTTTAGGGTAATCACTATAAGATTCTAATTGATAACTTCCTCCGTGATTTTTACCACACATATAACTTCCGTCAGGCATTCTATGCTCGAATCCGTCAGGGCAATCAGGGTTTTTTCTTAATTCAACCTCATCTTCCTTATTAAAATATAAAAAGTCTTGTTCTATTGCCGGTGAGTCCACAATAGATACTATTTCTACACCAGTTTCATCTAATTCATTTTCGAATATATCGTCGTCAATATCTAACTCTACGATTCTATCTATATTTTCATCTATCATAATCTACTTAAATTTTCTATTTGTTGGTTAGCTTCCAAACCACTCTGTACTTCCGTAGATATTACGTAAGCCTTTATAGGTGCTTGTTGTTGACCTGGTATTATTTCTTCACCTGCGTCCTGTAAACCGGCTAGTTCTTCGTTTTGTTGTTGTATAGCTACGTTAGGGTCGAACGTTGGTACATTGACTTGTCCTGTATCACCACCTCCACCTTCGAATGATGTTGACCTTATCGATGCGACTTGAGCTAAACCTGTAACTAAAGCAATACCTGCTTCCACAAATTGAGCACCTGTAGCCAACTTAATCGGATTACCACCCGCTGTAAGTGCTGCGTTTACCGCTAGTCCTGTACTGATTAAAGCCTGTGCGATTGCGAACTTTTTATTGTTCTCGAATTGTTTTTTAGCCGCTTCTTCATCATCTGCTGTACGCGCGTTATTAAGTTGTTGAAAGGCACCTAATACGTCACTAAATAATTGAACTCCCTGTATTGTTGCTTCCTTACGTAATTTTGCCCGTTCCGCTTCACCCTTTTTTTCTATTTCAGTAACCTTATCTTGATAAGATTTATTTAAAGATTCAATTTGTTCCTGACTAGCCCCTGCTTCCTGTAATTTTGCTACATCGAGTTGACGTTGTTGTTCTAATACCGCAATTTGTCTTTCTTCTTCTGTTTCGAATTCGTCTAATGCGAATTGACCTAAGATTTCTTTTATTGTTTGTTCTTTAGCTTTTAATTCAGCAATTTCTAAATCATCGAATTTTTTCTTTGAGTTAGCAACATCTAAGTCGTATTGTGTTTTTAACTCAGCTAGTAATTCTTCGTTATCCGATACTATCTTTTTTTGTTCTTCGTACTTTAATCTTAGGTCGTCTAATTCTTTTGCTTCCGCATCTAACTTTTTCCTACGTAGTTCCTCAGCTATCTTTAACTCAGCTTCCAACTGTGCTGCGGCTAAAGCTTCACGTTCTTCACGTAATCTTTTTGCTTCGTCCGCTGCGGCTTTATCAATAGCCGCTTGTTGTGCTGTAAGTGCTTTACGTTTAGATTGTAGTTCAACTTGTTTATTTAAACTTTGTTCCTCTAACTGTGCTATCTTAATACGTTGGTTAGCCAATTCGTCTAATGTCTCTGCGTCACTATCACTTTGGTCTGCTAAGGCTATTAACGCCTCTAAACGTTCTTTTTCTAAGTTTAAATTTTCCTCTAATAACTGATTTTCTAATGTAGTAGCTTCCTCTAAAGCTGCTGAACGTTCTTCGATACTTAATGTAGTATCATCAACTCGTAATTTAGTTTGAGCTATAAGTTTGTTTTGTTCTGCTCGTCTAACGTTTAGGTCACGGGTTTTATCATCGAGTTTTTGTAATACACCTGTAAGTTCTGCCGCTTTTTTTGCTTCAGCAACTATTTCATCCCCTATACCACTAACCGCACCTTTTGCGTCCTCAAACGCTCCCGCAAAATCACCACTAAAGAACTTAGCAATCGCACCACCTACTTTTAGTACTCTATCACGTACTACATCCATCGCAGCACCTAAACCAGCTAAAACTCTATCTACTTGTTCGGCTCCTTCCTTAGTTGATGTAAACGCCTTTACAAGTCCTGTAATAGCCGCAACTACTGCTGCGATTACTAAGACTATCGGGTTAGCTAACATCGCCTTTAAAGCTAAGTTAACACTTTTTACCGCTTTGGTGATACCACCTAAAGGACCTGGTACCGCACCTAAACTTTCACCAAATCCACCAACCCCTTTGGTTGCGTCTTTTTGTGCCGATTCTACGTCCTCTAATTTTTCTTTAATTTTAGTGTAAGACTCACTTCCTATTTCAGCCTTATTAAGTTCCTCCCTATACTTAGCTGCTTGTTTACTTAAACCTGCTAACGTATTACTTGTCTCTTCGACTTCCTCCTGTGCCTCTTGTTGACTTTTTGAGAATTCATCGGTGTCCTGAGTTAATACGTTTGTTTCGTTAGCACTGGCAGCTAAAGCCTGTTGAAGTTCATTAAGGTCAGTTACGTAACCATCAATACCTTCAACTTTATAAAATATTTTTACTTCTTTTTCCGCCATATTAATAAATATAATTTTTAATTTAACTTACCATTAGTAACCTTCCCAATTTACATTAGTATCTTCCCAATCACTATCAGTTGTGTTCCATACTAAGACTGGTGGTACAAATCCACCTTCATTTACGTTATAATTTATTAATTTAATTAAATCGACCTTAACTGAACTTTTTTGTCCTATCGATACATCATATATTCGATTTACATAATAATATGCGTCTTTAACAAATATTACGTTATCGAAATTAAAATCTAATAAATCTACACTATCTAATACAAAGTGTGCTGTAACCTTTCGAGCAAATCCATCATATATACTATTAATATAATTAGACCAGTATTTATCATATACACTTTTACCTAACAACGGACTATTTACCGCATGTTGAATATACCCTTGTTCTATTTGCCAATTTAGGTTTAGTGAGTTAGATGTATTAGGAAAGTCCTGATAAAAACTAACCATAGGGTAATAGTCGTAAGGACTATTAGGGTCGTTCTCTAAATGCCAGTCAATACCATCAGTATCTTTAATACCATTATAATATAGTATACGTGTATTACCTCTTACGGATACATGTTGAGGGTTATAGGTTGCGTTATCACCAGGTTCGTTTGCGTGTATTTGTGGTATAATAAAAGTTTCACCTATTGATAGATTTTTACGTTTTATCTGAGTTATAGGTGTAGGTGTAAAATTTGTTGTAATATCACGTTCTCCCTCTAATAAATCATTATTACCATTTACAATAGCAGTACCAAATACTTCCTTAAATTGTTCTTCGTTTATAACATTTAAATAATCTTTCCCCTCTTTATTATTGAAGTTAATACGTGACGACTGAGTATAAAATAATGGTTCAGTTATAAGGTCTTTATTTAAGTCTAATTTGTGAGTCCAATCCATTACCTCACCTGTCGCGATATAGTCCTGCCATGGTTCTATAATGAAGTGATTAGACCTTTTATTATCGGGTACTAACACTAACCTAAACATGGTTATTATATCACGTATAAAATCTATCTTTTTATAATTATCATCTAATACGGATGGTAAAGCTACTTGACCTGGTGCGCTTAATACTCTAAAATCACCACCATTAACGTTGTAATTTTCTAAATTAGTATCAACAATATCAACGTGTAAGTATTGACCTGCGGTTAAAGTACCAGTCCATACTGAATTTAATGAATAAGATACAGATTCAGGGTTTTCCTGTGAACCAGGGTTAACTATACTTTGAGAGTCACTATCTATTGTAACGGCGTTATTTAATCTAAGCCTTCCAAATATAGAACCTGAAGTTGAAGTTAACGCACTTCCATTAATAGACCACGAAATTTCATAAGTACCGGTTAAAGGTACAGTATATTCATAAGTGTTAGTAAGTGGGTCTATTGTAAATCTATTATTATAATCAAATATTTTAAGATTATAAGGTACTATTACAGGTGCTGTAGTATTTCCGTTTACCGTAATATCACACGTATTGTTTGCGTTTGGTGTATATATACTGGCTTCGTTACCAAAGGCCGATACATAAATAGGTAAAAATAAATCACTATTTAAAAGTTCACTATCATAAGTAAAACCAGCTTCCTCAAAAATAGTATCGAATAATAACTTAGCCCTAACTAAAGGCTTCCACCTATCTTCAGTTAAGGGGTGTGGTAATTTAGTAAAAGCGGGTACACCAGCAGTATTGTCTTGTTGTACCATAGTCTCGTTTACTACTCCGTTGGTATATGTATTTCCGTAATCTATAAGTGGGTATAATATATCACCGTTGAATAAACCATCAGTGGTCGTTCCTGACGGGTAAGCTTCCCACGACTTAGTTATAGCGGTATAAGATAAAGTGTGTGTATACGCACTTAAATCTAATTCATTTAAATAACCTTCACCTATTGATGTACTTAAATCTTTGGTCTCTCCAAAAAAGATACATTCATAATCAATACGTTTACCTTCACGACTATTGTAAATCTTATTTAATCTAAGTTGACCTGTACTAAATAAAGAACCATCAATATAAATATATGATGTTCGTTTTATTCTTACATCGAAGTCAACACCGTTAATTTGGTAAGCGTTGGTAAAGAACGTATTATTATTAGATGTTGCTGGCACCCTAAACGTTCTACTAAAGGTACTACGTGCTGTAGTATCAGTAATATCTTCAATAGCAAAATTTAATTTAGGTGGGTCTAAATCATACAAATCTAAAAATACCCCTTCAACGTTTAACTGAACCATTAACCTCTTTGACTATTTCTTTTATGCGCTTCCCTATAATTTAATGTATATTGAAAGAGCTTGTCTTTTCTAAATGTTTTTTCCGTCCATCTATTACTTGTTAAGATAACAGGCGTCCATGAAGTATCACCATCATACCTTACCCTTACATCAGGGGACATATATAGATACTTAAGATACTGTGCTTCAGCGTCACTTAAAAAACGTGTATTTATTGTTCTTGTATTTGTTATATCCTGACTAAATACCTGCTCCCCTCTACTATATTGTGGTACCTCGAAGTTTGTAGAATTCCAACTTCCTTCCACACGTTCATAAGTATTACGTCTAATGTTAATATCTTCGTTTGTTCTTTTACTGAAATAAAAGTAATCCCTAAAACCTAAAGAATTTAACCAACTTACCTGAACGGGTGCGAAGTCGTTACACTTATCATCAACAATATTAACCCTATAAACTTTAGTGTGATTTCTAGTACTATATTTTAAATCAATATTACTACATGAACCACCACCATAATAGTTAAAACCTGATACGTAAAAGTGTGTTGCTCCCGACATATCACTTTCGAATTGAGTATAACCACACTTAAAGGTAATCGCATCATATGGATATACTACATCGCCAGGAAGTGATACACCGATACTAGGTCCACCACCCTGACTTAAAGTATTGTCAATAAATAAATCAGATATTTCTGTATCATTATTATAAAAGGTAATTCTAAACGCCTTTATATTCTCACACAACGAAGGTGGGGGGTTAACACTATTAAGTTCAAACTTATTAAGAAATGATAAGTTAAACGAGTCCTCCATTCGTTTTTCCATAAGTGTTACCTCATCATTGTAAGTAGTAACATACGAAGGTATACCACCCGTTAATTGACTTAAAGGTTTAGTTATAGTCCAGTCAGTTAAAGCTGAAGCTTTGTCTGTGCCTGGTAAAGGACACCCTAATATACCTGATACTAATGTAGTATAATCACTAGAGTCCCACTCTAATTCGTAATAAGGTTTAACACCACCTAATACCACGCAGTTATCAGTACTCCCCGTATTAGGGTATATACCTTGTTCTATAAAATTACCGGTAGTTCCTATATATCCATACTTAACTCTAAATCCGTAACTTTCATCAGTCGCTACATCTAAGTATGTTACACCTTCCTCTATATCATAATTAGGGGTCGTGTAGTTCTGTAATATGTTCTGTAAGTCAATATGGTAATTACCCGTTTGATTAGGGTATTGTTCTAACGTTGCTATTTGTGTAGTTAACGTGTTATCCCACACCTCTAACCTCATCAGTCGACCTGTAGTATTACTATCATAAAAACTAAATACGTTCTTACCAAATGATAAGTTTAATAACGTTGGTGTGTTAGTTATATTTATATCAGGTTGCGGTATCGCCATTTGTTAATATATTAATTAATTTATTTTCTAAATCCATAGGGTAAAAATCACGGGGGTCAATACCATAGACTCTATTACTTTGTGTTTGTTGACCGAACTTATAACCCTTTTGTACTCCAAAGGCTGAGGCCACATCTTCAGTAAGTCCTAACGCATTTGCTCTATTACGACCATTTACTCCAAATGAAATGAAGTATCCGTAATTTAACATTTCGATTATCATATTACCATCGACTTCGTATACCTGTATACTACGTCTAAGATTACCGGTTCTATTTTTAAAGTTACCCCCTATCAGTTGATTACGTATTTCAGACGCCAACTTAGCGAACTCTAAAGGAACGTCTTTTTCTACGTAGTCTACTTCCCTTAAGATTAAGGCTTCTAACTCACTCATATTACTATCTATACTAGCCATCAGTTTAAATATGTTATAGTAGCTTCATCATTAGATATGGGGTATTGTAAATTAGTATCACACAATATTTCAACTTTGGTTAGACCAACATTAGTTACATTAACTAAAGGAAATGATACTCCACACGAAAGACTTATTGATTGATTAGTGGGAGTAGTCATTACAGCAAAGTATCCGTAACCATCTATTGACTGACATAATACTTTATTATTGTTTTTATTAATCCAAATTTGTTGTGTTCCTGTATTTCCCGTACATGTGATATTATAGTTACCAGGACTTCCACCTATTGTTGCGTCAGCTAGTAATTCGTATGTACCTGCTACTTCAATTTCACCATCGAGAGCTAAGTAGGTTACATCAGTATCACATTCGAATAATGTAGACCCACATCGAGGTTCTAATCTTACATAAGGACTTTCACATTCATTAAATGGTGTGGGGTATGTAACGACTACACTTCCTGTAGCACCTATAACATCATCAGAAAAACGTTCTTTAAAAGGGGTTATACTAAATGGTAAGTTAAACTCTACTAACGGGTTGGTAAGGGTATTGTTTACTCGACCTAAAATATCTTCCAAATATTTAATACAGTTACTTTGTTGTTCGATTTCATCAGTAGTATTCTCGTACCCCTGAGTCATTATAATTAAGTTAAAACTAAAGTTACTAACAATACCATTATTATTTACACTAACGGGGTTTAAAAAAGCGTAAGGGTAATTTACCGGTTCTTCATTTTCAGGTGTATTAATATCACTAATATCACCGTAACCAAATTGATTAATAAAAAAGTGATTATTACATGTATCTTTAATTAAGTCGACTATTTCTTTGTAGTTCATTAAATCTTTGTTTTTCTTTTTCTGCCTTATCTTTTTTATACGCTAAAAAGTTTAAGGCTTCGATTATAGGTTTTTTGACGACTTCATTAATTTTCAAAAAGTCCTCGTCCGCTAAGACCATTATAAAACTATACCAGTTGTAAGCGGGGTCAATCTTTTCCTGTAATTCATCATCATTCTTACTAAACTCATCGTCTAATCCAAATAACTTTCTATAACTATTAAATATATTTAAACGCCAGTTTAAATAATAGTTTATACCCCCGTAATATTCGTCAATATATTCATCATCTTTGGGTTCAACATTATACAATAGTTTAATTATATCATATACGTTTTTTTGTAACCCGTTACTTAAAGCTACTTCCATATCAACAAATAACCCCGTACTTACATCTTTAATACCCACAAATCTTTTAGTATCTACCGGTGAGTTCTTAGGAAATATCTTATCGATAACCATGACTATACCTAATTCTTTAGTTTTATGTGGTATCAACTTTGCTTCGTTATATGGTATATCCATAATAATGGACAATACTTTAGTCCAGTTATCTTCGATTATAATATCCCAGTTTGCTAGTTCCTTAAACTGACGAATGGTTAACCGTTTAGGAACCATATAACTTTTATCTTCAATTACTAATTCGTAGTTCATATCATGTATGTATACTTCCCCCTTTTTATTTTTGTCTTTCTACAATAGTTAGCTAAGGCTAAACTTATAACGCAATCATCATGAAGTCCTGTAGGGTGACCGTATTTAATCGAACGGGTTGAAGGGTTATAGTTATAAGTAAAACTTTCTAATTCGTTATATAAGGGTCTAAATAATTTCTTTGATGGTATACCTACACTCCCCTCGTTTAAGTCTAATATCAGTCCCTCTATTACTTCCTGTTTAGATTTATTAGTAGTAGTGAAGGGGTGTAAGTCTTTATACTTACCTTTCATATCTTCAAAGATAACATCCCCTATACTATTAACCTCCATAAGTGCCGTTGCTTTATTCTCCCTTAATAAATCGATGAAGTCCATTATTATATACTTCCATTCTTTTTGGTTGGTTCTGTATATATCTATTACGTTCCCGTCACTATCCATAAAGGTTATAACTGAATAATCTTCATGTCGTCCTAAATCAATACCTGCGAATATATGTCCCTTACTTATCGGATAGTTATCGAAGGTATGTAAATCCAAATCTTTAAACACTTCCCCTCCACCATCTAAGAACTCAGCTAGATACTCTTGTTTAAATACACCTTCAGGTAAAGTCTTACGTGCGTCGTTTATTTCTTCCTCTGTAATATAAGGGGTATCGAATGATGAACCTTTATAACTTTTATAGTTAACATAATCAATATGGTCGCCTAACATATATAAATCATAAAACCAGTTCTTACCTTTAGGTGTTGATAAGAACAATACTTTTTTACCTTTTACTGCCATAGTAGGTCTTACGGCTTCAGTCCATGTTTCTTCCTTCATGTAAGCGGCTTCATCTAATATACCATAATCGAATGTATAACCCCTTAGATTATCATACCTCTCTGCCGACCTAAAGTATATTTCAGTACCATTATTTAACTCCATAAAGTTCTCACTATAGTTACACGACTTAATGAACCCTGAAGGACTTATGGCTTTTTCTAATTCTTTTTGAACTTTGGTGGTCTGACTATATACCGGTGATACCCACAATATCTTACATGGTGAGTTATTAATACCCCAGTATAGTAATAAGTTTAAACCCATTAAAGATTTACCCATTTGTCGACCTACACTAACTATATGGTGTTTTTCTTCTCCCCCTAATATACTATCTATAATAAGTTTTTGTTTAGGGTGTGGGGTAAACCCCTTTACTTTAATCACCGAACTCAAACTTAATATCTTTAAATAAATCTTTCCCGTCAGCACCGGTAAGTTCCTGTCGAGCTAGTTTAGGTATAAAGTACTCTGATAACTTTAACATCATATCTAAAGCTTTATTAGGGTCGTCCTCTGCGACTTCCTCTAACCACTTATTCATATTACTTATATTACTATCAACTAATTTTTGGTAAGCCTCCCTTATTTCACTAGTGGTTCTATTAGGTGTACCTTTCCCCCTACCTCGTGGATTACGAACTTCACCTTTTTTAATTGAACCCTTATTACGTTTTCTTTTATCTTCCATTACTATAATAAATATAATTTAAGTGTTGTGGGTTTTCACATATTTCTTTTATTACCTTCCGGTCTTGTTCCGTGTATTGTGCTGAGTACCATTCAGGGTATCTTTTAGGGTCTATATAGTTATCCATAATACTTTTTCTTTACTTCATGTATTATGTCCCACGTACATATACCACACTTACCAGGTGATTTATTCGAGTTCCACGTCCAGTTATATATTTCATAAACCATATTAATAAAAGACCTAGGTTTTTGATTATAGTTAAAAAACTCTTTTCTATTTTCATTTAACCATGTTCTGTATATTTCTTCCTGAGTTGGTGGTTTTATTTCTTCCTTTACCTTTTTTGGTCGACCCCTTTTCTTTTTAACTTTTATGTTTTTATTGTCGTTATATTCTATTCCATCTGATAAGTTTGCTTCCATGTTTTAAATAATTTATATAGTTTATTGAAAATACCATTTGTAGTTCAGGTTCTAATTTTTCTAATTGAGTTTTATAGACTCCCCTATTTATTATGTTAATATCTTCTTCCGTTAATTCCATAATTTTCTAATACTTTAGTTGCCAATATTTTTAATGGTAAATCACCATATTCAATACCGGTATCTTTATAACTCTTCATTTTACGTAATACTATTTTTGCCCCCTCATCGAATTGTCGTCTTATTGTTGTTCGTGGTACTTTTAATAACCTCGATACTTTTGCGAAGTTATTGTCGTTGGAGAAATATAACATCATAATCATTGCGTAGTGTTTATGATTAGGGTGGTCGCTTCTTAACATATCTTCAATAATATTTAAATTAAGTTTTAATAGTTCATCATAATCATTATCATATTCTTTACCGCTATCTACTGTAAGTGCTTCGTTTAATGATATTGTAGGGTTTTTTCTGTATCTTTTATGAAAGTCACTTGTTTTACTTCGATATTGATTTAAAGCAATTCTTATAATATAAAACTTTGCTTTTTTATCTTTTACTAATTGCTCAGATATATCTTTTTCCATAAAGATTATTATTACCTCGTGTAATAAATCATCAATGTATTCTGTATCGTTCCGTGTTATATTTAATAAAGTGGTACGTAAATCTTGATAGTTATCACTTATCCATTTATTCACCATATCTTAAAATTAAATAACTTCCGATTAATGATGATAGTAATACCCCTAATATTACTTCCATAATTTAAAATTGATTACGTCACTTATTATTGAGAAATGAACCCCATATTCATTTGCTAACTTTCGATACGTTGTACCCCCCTTAGAATAAGTCTGACGTATCTTATCTGCTTTATCCATCGATAACTTACAATACTTCCTATGTCTATTGTTCTCAGCAGGTGTTACCAACCTTAGGTTCTCTAACCTATTATCTTTTTTATCATGATTGATATGGTCTATTTCCAAATGGTTAGGTATTGTACCATTAAAGTACTCCCATATAAATCTATGCGACCGCCAATTTTTCTTTTGACTATTACCTTTATACTCCGTAAAAGTTAAATAACCTTTTTGGTGTGGATATTGTTTTAATTTATAGTCGTTGATATTATATATATCACCCTCGATTGTTGCGTAGTACTCCATATTTTATTGTTATCAGTTTATGTATTATAATACACCTACAATAATAAATATATGGTAATTTTCGTAAAGCCGTTTATTCTTACTTTATTTATATTTATATTTGTTATCAGTATGTATACCACATACTTTTTTTAAAGTTTTATAAGGGAAAAAGTCAGTAATTTATTTTACTGACTTTTTTTTTTAACCATTCAGTCTTTTAGGGAATTACTGTATATTTATAACTGAGTCAAATGTTATACTTCGTTCTGGGGACTTATGAAGAATTAACAGCATCGGAAATCTTATTACATATTACCCTTAGGGGGGCTGGGGGGACTTAACTACTGAGACATAGAAATCCTAGCTTTATATTACTTTAGATAGCAAATATAAAACATTATTTTTAATTATAAAAGTTTTTTTCATTTATTGATTCTTTTGCTAAATTTGTGTATATTTATTATTGTAGGGGTTCAGTAATACCTTTACAATAAACTTATAAAACAAATTAACATGATTACTACAAAAGAATTACAAAAAGAAATAAAGGTATTATTCGATAATATACCTGAGACTATTAACTTCCCTAACTCAAACATTTGGGCTATCATTTGTGAGGGAAGAATTGATTTACAGAATACTACAGCACAGGAACTGATTACATCAATAATAGGTGGTGAAGTTCCAACACAACATTCAGTAGCCGCAGCTATTAGTTGTGTTAGAAAAACGGATAACAAATATAAACTTACTTATGAAGTAAGAAAAAAAAGATTAGAAATAAAAAATCAATTTGCTGAAGATTATAGAAATACTCTAATCCAAAAATAAATAACTTATAAAACTTTAAAAAAATGAATTCACGTACAAAAGCATTTAATCGATTTCAAGAACTTAAATCACAAAAGGTAGGGTCTACTACCATAACTATTCCAAACGTTGTTAAACAACGTCCTAAAGTCCGTAGACGGACTGATGAGATACACGCTGAGATGTATGATAATTTTTGGGGAGCAGTTGAAAGTAAAATGATAGATTTATCGAGGTGGTCAGGTGAAGGTAACCCTTATCACTATAAAGAACTAATAGACTAAATAAAAAAGGGGGAGCAACTACACTCCCCCTTTTACTTTATAATAGTCAGTTTTACTCTACTTCCTCTTTTTTAGATAGGAAGCTCCAAACAAAACCTGTTAGAGTCATTACAGCACCCACTAAGTCGAGTACTATATCTTCATCAATTATACCTTTGGTTACTAAGATACCAGCACCAAATGTTAATATGTGTCTAAATAAACCTTGTATTTTTTCATTCATCATTTTAAATATTAATCTTTTTATCATGTTATTCTTATTCTTAAATCACCTGCGTTGTGATAGACCTGACCTAATAAAACGCCAGCCGCAGCAGCTGCTGTATCGTTAGCAAAATTCATAGATGCGTAATTAGGGAACCTTAAATCAGGTACTACTACTTCGTCATTTTGTGCGGTTGATAAACCAGTTCCACCTACGACTACACTTCTATAGTGGTCAGTAACGTTTGATGTACCACCTATAATACAAGAAAAAGCCGCGTTTGAGTTTATATCATTTACATTACCTGCTATTATAGCGCAAAACTGACCACCTGTAATATCACTACCTGCTCCTGCGAATATACCACTTACTGGCCCAGTAATATCATTTTGATTTCCACCTACGACAACACTTTCAAAACCTGATACAGTATTAGTTAGACCACCTATTATTGCTGCGTGCCTAGCACTAACATTGTTATTTTGTCCTCCTAATATACCATTATAAAGATTTGAAGTAACATTACTTCTACCACCTCCAAGAAAGGAGTACTCACCACCAGTAATAAAATTACCACGACCACCGACCATACCATTATTCTCACCGGCAATACTACTACCAAATTGTCCTGCTGAGAAATTAGCATTACCACTTATTTGTGGATTTCTACCACCAACAAATGCGCTACCTAAACCAGCACCTGAAATTGTTCTGGTACTATATCCTCCAATAGTAACACTACTATTATTTGTACCATTATCAATATCTAACGCATTGGTTAAGTTAACATTTAATTTATCTACATAAGTAGTATTGGCAACCACACCTCTACTTGTTGGTGAGTATGCGGGAACTATACTATCTGTTGCGTCTCCTGTTTGAAAAGCACCACCACCA
>Ga0070748_1000825_pt1 | contig 14520 bp, 28 predicted proteins | sample VirMetDEL_Nov_12_FD_77015 | JGI IMG/M metagenome (GOLD analysis project Ga0070748, IMG submission 77015) | Aqueous microbial communities from the Delaware River and Bay under freshwater to marine salinity gradient to study organic matter... | ecosystem: Environmental > Aquatic > Marine > Coastal... | reverse complement strand
TCTTCACGCACAAAAAGCCTTGATGGAATTTTTGTTCAACCAATAAACTAAACATTGAACAAACCGGTACAAATAAAAAATGCCTGAGGATCTATCCATCAGGTGTTTAGAAGTGAGATAAATATCAGCTCTAAGCGAGATAATAGTGGGATATTGTAGTACGTAGAGGGATTTAATGGGATAGAAAATGGAAAGGTGTTCCACCAGTGGCAAAGAGTAAAACTAGCCTCGGTGGAACATGTCCGGTTGTTTTTTGGACACCATTTGCGCGTGGGTTCGGTTGTATATGCGGTACACCGAGCGCAGGGAGATATCGAACTGGCGCGCGACTTCGGGGAAATTGCGGCCATTACAGGCATCATAGATAACAAGCGCCCGCTCATTCGACTTGTGACTGTAGTCTTTAGGGATGTACAGCTGCTGCCCACCCCAGTTTTGAACCATTCGCGCGGTTACTTCGGCGCCGGCGATATCGGCCTTCTGATCGTCTATATTAAGGTCCCGCAGCACATCAATCACTTGCGCGCACAAGTCATCCAGATAGTCGTGGCGGCGTTGCTCCATCTGCGATGATCGATTCATACTCAACTCTCCACTCGTTTTAGCCAATTCTTTAAGTGCTCAATTACCTGGCTAGCCTGCTGGCTACTCAGCCACTGCAGCGCCTCAACTTTTGTACGATTTGCCACAAATCGGCTAAGGGCCAACTCACTTGAGTCACGCACGGCGCCTAGGGTATTTAGGCGCAACCACAGGTGACGGATTAACCGCGATTGGGCATCATCAGCCTGTTTAATATCGGTTTTTCGTGGTGATGGAGCCGCTTTACTGGCCTTTGGAACAACCTTAAACCCCTTGCTCTTTAGCTGCTCCAAAACCACTACCAGCTTTGGAACGGTCAACTTGCTACAGGATCTAGCCCCTTCCAAAGCGGGAATATTTTCTAGGAACTGCCGATAGTCTTCATCCTGCATACCCAGCTCACGTCTGGCAACATGGATCAGCTTGATCAACTGTTTACGGCGCTCTTCTGAATTAGGCTTGTACACAATCAGTCCTCCGATAAAGCCAAATATCTCTCACGCGACGGCACACGATGACGCGGCCATTTGCGCGCAGCTCGGAAATAACACTATTCACTGCGCACACGCTCGCGTTAAGCATAATTTCCAAAGTGCTGTACTCCTTGCCATCGGCCAAAAGTGCATCAACTCGCTGCAATCTTTTACTGTTACCAATACGCGCACTATGCATCGCTATCACCTCGCTGTTGGCTTGATGTTGCCCATGAACGATCTGTTAACTCATCATGCAGTGAACGCAAGCGCTGGCCATTGTTAGTCGTATTTGCCACTGCTTGTGCCTGCTTTTCACGAAATTGGCAGTGCTGCACAAACTTGGAATTCCAGGTGTTCGCCAGCTCGCCGCGCTCTTGCCAATACATCACAAAACTTACAATGCACTCATCAATAAACGGCTTTTCAATGCCCACCATCAGCAAATAATCAGTTGCCTTTTTGCTAAGGCGCCAAGCACCAGTCATAGCAGTCATGGGCTTAATGGCTAACTGCTGAACCTGCTTAATTTCGTGCAAGCGCCACTCATGCATAACGTGCTTAGCAAACTTACTTCCCCAGCTGTGATTCAATTGCCCACGCTCAGACCAATAGAGAATAAATTCCGCAACCTGATTATCAATAAAATCACTCGGGATATTGTTTTGCGTGAGCAATTGGTAAACAGCATCGCCAGGTCGCCATTCACTATTAATAGAAGTCAACGGCGGCATTTATCTACCCCCTTTCCTAAACAGATCACGCTTCGCAAAATACCCAGCACATTCCGCACAATGTTTGGTACCTAACACCAGCTCACGGCGCTTTGGTTCGATTTCGATACCACATTCTTGGCAATTCTTTGGGCCAAGCTTTGTTCCTGGCTTAACGCGGTTAGCCAGCGCGATCGCGATTGTTTGGTCAGCGATATCGTTTGCTGTATCGACTGCATCACTCACCAGTCACCCCCGCGATATCCAGAGGTACTTGCTTGTAGTGATCACTCTCACCAATACGCTCATACACGCGAATATAAGTGACCGAGCTATTTACCTTTATAGAGTCGGCGATAATCTCCATGGCCTTTTCCCAGCGCGCATCGGCAATTTCGTGTGTGCGTAAATCCAAGACTCTTGACACGCTAATCTCATCATTCTTGTTGCGGCGAAACGCTCTGTTAGCGAGCACCACCAAGCCACTAGGCACACCCTTTACCGCTACCCATTCTTTAAGGCATTCATCAATCAATTCTTTGGCTGCCAACAAGCGTTCGTCAAATGAAATACAGTCGTGATTGGCACGCACGATTTTGTATCGGCCGTCAAAGGTCATAAGCGAAACGTTACCCTTTTTGCCCCCCATTTTTACGCCATATTGTGAGGCTGAAAGCTCCACAAATGCGCTAATTTCAGCTAAAGCTACAGCCTTCAATTTTTGTAGCGCTAGCGAAACTTCCTTTGCCTTTTCAATCAGTCGCAATGCCGTTTCATCGCGCAGCAAATCAATTGGTTTAATAGCCGACTCAGGAACCAAGCGGCCTACCGAATCTTGCCTAAACCCAGCGGGTATACTGGTATTCATAAAATGACTACTCCTAGTAATTAGCGCCGCGAGACATACGCGGCACCTGTTCTAAATGTTTGGAAAGGCTAAGCGATGCAGCAATACGGCCTGCATTTGCGCTCTCATTTTCAAGTGCGAGAATAGCCATACATACTTCAGGATAATTACCTTGAGCCGCTGCTTTTTTCAGCTTTGCGAAGTGCAGTTCGAGCATGTTTTGCGCAGCAGCCAAATCAGTAGAGCTATAAGTTTGATTTTCCATTAGTGCAATCTCGGAGGCTTAACAACGTAATAGTTAAATGGGCGCAGGTACTGTACAAATACGCCTAATATGACGACGCGCATAATCGTGAAAAGCCCTTTTTGATTGCGTAATGAACCACACTCGCGTGCATGTAACTGCCCACAGGCAGGCAAGTAGTCCAGTTCTATCACGGCTTTATCAGGTGTTATGGTTACATCTAGTACGCGTAGCTTTTTTTGCTCTAATTGCGTCAAGCATTCTTCAACCGCTATAGCTCTACGCAATATGCGCGATGGGTTTTTGGCTAATACTTGTTGCATCACACCACCTCATCAATAACTGCAGAATCAATTACCTGCTGGCCGATATTGGCGGCGATATTCATGGCAGCGAGCAAAAAATTACCGATAGCGAGCGGGTAAAGTTGGCTTGCGCCACCTTTTGAGATCAGGCGCTGAGCAATCTGATTAATACCGCTCAAATCAATAATGTCGTTCAAGTTTTTATTAACCCGTGAAAATCGGTGTGCTAAAAATTCCTGCAGCAGCTCAGGGCGCATGGGGTTTAAATAAACCACTTCACAGCGCTGTACTACTTCACGCACATCTGCATTGCGCTCACTTAACTTGATCATCAACTCTGGTTGACCAATAAGAATTACGCTCACCAATGGCGTAAAGCCTTCACGCAACTCCAAAATTCGCTTTAAATGACGCAGGCTGGTAACCGGCATGGAATGCGCTTCTTCAATAACAATGCAGTTGCTATAGCCGCTGCGGTGGCTCTCTTTCAGCGCGTTATGTATTTGGCGAAAGCGAGCCTCAGGGCTAATGCGCATGGGGGAATTGGGGGCCAATGTGCGCAAAATAGATTCCGCTACGTGGGCACTTTTAAGCATGGTGCCTTTGTGATCGGTTTCTTCCGCCGCAAGCACGTAGGGCTTAATCAATGTGATGGGCAACTTCTCATTTATAATGCGCTGCTCTAGGTCGGTAGCAATGGTGGATTTACCGCTACCACTTTCACCAACAGCGGCTAAAAATCCACCGTGCTTTGCCGTGGTAAACATGCACTCGCGGACGTAGCGAATATCTGGGCTAACCCACATATCCTCAGCACAAACCAAATCGCAAAATGGGTTGCGAGTTAAGCCAAAATGGCGTTTTGCTTCAGGGGTTAGCGATTGTCGGCGTAGCAGCATGTGATCGTCCTCCTCGGACTGTTTATCAATAGTTTTTTTTGTGATGGACTTAGGTACAGCTTGTAAATGCTTCATGGGTACAGCCACAACAACGTCAAAAACACTGTCATTGGCTGCATCAAATGGTGCTAAAAACTCCAGTATTTTTTTACGCAGTAACACCTTTTTATCTTCAGCTTTTGGCCATAGTCCGTGGTTAAGTAGTTGTGCAATAGTCGCGTCGCTCACCTTGCAATGAATCGCAAGTTGGGTTTGCAGTAACCCCAATTCGTTTAACGTCTTCTTAAGTGCAAGCATGGTTAACTCCAAATATGTTGGTAACAGCTTGATACCAGTTCGCCTTTCGGCTATTTAATTAAACGCAGCGGCGCCGCTGGCACTTGCTGCAGTTGTTGGGCAATGCTGCCCAATTCAGTCTCTGGTACCCCATCGGGGTAACGTTGTTTTAACCACGCCAAATGCTCTGCACCTTTCCAAAACTTATCAGGGTGAGCGGCCAACTTTTTAGCGGCAGCGGCATGAGTCAATGGTTTAAATTCAATCTCGGGTGCGATTAAATCGCTCGCCGTACCGCGCTTGGTGATGTAATCAACCAGCTGGGTATCGGTAATATTTTTCATGGGGTCAACGCGGCCACCAAAGGGTACTTTCTTACGTTTACGGTTGGCCTTGGCCTCTTCGTCGGTGTCTGCATCCATCACCAGTCGTTCGACTGCTTTGCGGTTGGTATCTACACGCGAATCGGCATGGCGTTTGTAGTTCTCGCCAATAACCGGCGCATCCAGTGGAAAGCCAAACTCATCTTTCTTGATAGGCTCAATCACATGAATGATCTTTTTGCCGTCGCTATCAGTGGTTATTACCTGGGCGCTGCCGTCTTCACGCCATGGGTTAATCGTTACCAATACGCGCTCTTTAACTTCAACATCGGGTACAGTTTTAACGCTGTATTCTTTGCCTTTAAAATCGATGGTTAACTGCGCAGACACCACGCGAGTTTCAGGTGCTGAATAGCTCAGCTCACGCATTACCGCTGCAGAGGGGGCAATAATTAATTGCGTTTCCGTTATCCGCGCCCATGCCGAATAGCGGCTCTCTTTCGTGCGGTAATGAATTTGTGTTTGGTTGTACCAACGCATCCACGCCCAGCCGCTCGTATTCAATTCGTCTAAACAGGTAGGTGGCTTTTCCATCATTTTTATGCGGTGCTCAAAGTCGCACTCAACAATATCGTTGGATTTTTCTACCTGTCCCTTGGCCCATGGCTGGCCTGGCATATTCACTTGCAAGTGAATGCTCAGCGCTTCGCATAGGTTTTTAAACACTGCACCGGTGTTGGCGCTACCTGGGTCAACCATTACCATGCGCGGTATACCGTGCACAGGGTCCTTGGGGTGGCGTTTTTGCGTCGCGGCAATAAAACTATCCACCAAATTTTTGCCTGTCTCAGCACCAGGCACGTAGTGCACATAAATCCAACCACTGGTGTGGTCGGTAATCACGTAGCGCCACACCCGCTCTTTTTCTACACGGATAATGTTCTCGGGCTTATTTTTGTAAAACACATCTTCACGCATAACCTGCAGCGCTTCGCCAACCTTGGTAGGTAAGTAATAAAGTACGCACAGCGATGGATCTATTTGCCAAACATGGTTTGGGTGTAAACTGGCTAATGTCATTTTTGCCGTGGGTCTACTGAGTTGATCAGGGTGCAAACGAAACTTATAAAGCGCGCGACTTACCGCATCGATACTCATTGGGCGAACTTCACCCGTTGCCTTATCAACGCATTCAGCGAGAATTAAATTGTTAGCGCGAAGCACCTCTAATGCGGATTTAACGGATGCTAAACGCTTCTCATTCTTGCGGGCGCTTTCAACCATGTAAGCGCTTATGATTTTCGCCTCATCAAAGCTGAGGCTACTGGTGCCCGCGTCACTGCGGCGTTTACGGGTTTTCACAATCACCACCTCTTTCAATTTTCGGTGCAGCGTTGCTAACGACATGCCCATGTCGTCAGCCGCCTTCTGATAAATGGCATTCTTTTGCCCGTGGCCCGCTGCCTCAGCAGCGCGGGCAACGGACTGTAGAGCCTCTATCAGCGCAGGGTTCATTAGGCTTGTTCCCACTCCATACCTTGGCCGCCAAATTCATCGCGTAGCAATTTCACCGCATCTTCCAGCATTTGAATTTGTGCATTGAAAAAGGTCTGGTGGTCATCACCGCTGTGATATTTTAGCGCTAGCAGTGCGTTGTAAAAGTTGGTGCGGATCTCTTCATCAATGCCAGTTTGCTGCGCCGCAATTTCAGAGCAGAGCTGTTTAACTTTTTCATCCGCAGGTAGCTTTTTAATCAGCACCGCTTGTTCTTGCAATTTGCTAATGCGTTTTTGGTTGCTGGCCGCCACTTCATCTTTTGCTGCAATGTCAGCTTTGGCTTCATCCAATTCTTTGGTAAAGGCTTCTTTTTCTTTGGCGTGTTTTGCAATAACCTCTTCAGCCAAATCAAGGAAGGTATCTTTGTCGCCGCTTTTAGCCGCTTCGATAAGCGCGGTTTTTTCATCTTCGGGCAGGCGACGGTACTGGCGCATTTCGCGGTAACCAATACCCATGCGGCTCATACTATCGAGGGCCTCTTCACCGAATTCACGAAGGTTGGTAATGTCACGGTCAATCTGATCAACGGATTTACCCAAAAGCCCGCAAAACTCCTCCCATGTACCTTTTAATAATTCCGCACCCGTGCGGAGTTTCATTCCTGCAATCTCCTTGTAGAGCTTGTTTTCCTTGACATAAGCTAGTTTTGAAGTCCGCACCGTGCGGGAAAAGTCCGCTAATGCATCCGCCATTTGTGCCTGACCTAGCAGTTGGTTTACCAGGTCGCGCTCATTGCTGTGCGCTGACTGCAATGCAGACACAGAACTTTGCGTTTGGGTTAATACCTCGATCACTTCGGTCTGCAGGTCTTCTGCTGGTTCGGGTGTTGTTGTTTGAGATTTACGAGCCATGTTTAGCTACCTTATTTATTGAGAGTGGTTATTGATGCGAGCCTGCAAGCACGCGTTGTTTTAGTTCATCAATGCGCGACTGCGCTCGATTCATTTCGCTGGCGTAGGCCGTTGCGATTTGCAACATCATTACGCCGTGGGCATAGCGCCCGCTAGGCAACTTTACCGCTAACCCTTCTGCAACTAAGGTGCTTAAGTGTCGAGTAATAGCGCTTGGTGGCTCGCCCAGTGCTTTCGATAATTCACCATTGCTCAAGCCGTTTAATGCATGGCCCCGCAACGCAAGCAGTACCTTCAAAACTTTTGATGCACTGTTCGTAGTTCTGCCGCTCATGCTCTTACTCCGATACGGTTAACCACTTTTGCCTGCAAGCTAGCAGCAACTGCCTTAGCGTTTTGCAGCGGCAAGGTCGCGGTGATTTCTTCAACAGGAATAATGGCGACAGCAATGAGCACCTTGGTGTCAGTGCCGCTCGCACGAATGGCGCTTTGTAATGAATTCACCAATGCCTCAGCGCCAACACTGCTTTGCAAATGAGTAGCCGGTAACGCGTACACCACGTCGCCTGTTTTCATCACGGCTTGCGCAAGTTCACTTGCATTTGCAGATGCCTTCTTAATCTCTGCAGCGTGTATCACGCGATATACATGCACTTTATTGACACCAAAGCGCTTCGCTAATACTTCTGCATCACCAACGGTGTGGTAGCCAGCCAAAATCGCGGCATCACGCTGTGCATTCAAATCTTCTAACGGTGTATGTTTATTTATGTGTCTCATGGGTAACTCCTTGATTGTTGTTAATCGCCCAGTTCAAGCTGTGGGTGATCGTGCTGCGCTACATTGCCTTTGTGCCAAGCCAGGCTTTCAAGGGCGGTGGTAATATCGGCCAGTGTTTCATCGGCCTTTTTCTTGTTGCCGTAAAAATCAATCAGTGCACCTACGGCGGCGTGCAAAACTTCTTGCAGGTTGTTTACATCCTCAGCGCCTAAGTTGCGGCCAGTGGGCATTTCAATCAGTAACTTGCCATCGCGACTAGCCAGCCAGCGGGTAACAAAATCAACACCGCAGGCCACCTCAAACGCGGGGATCAGCACCGCAGGTATGCGGCCACTGTCCATCCATTTGTAAATCACCCACTTGTCAGCCAAACCCATGCGCTCGGCTATGCGGTCAACGCTCAGGTTGTTGCGTTCCAAGGCGTAGTCCTTACACAGCTCCATCGCATGGCGCAGGCTGGTTGGGCGCACCCTTTTCCAATTACGGCGGCTCATTGGATGCCCCCAAAAGTCGTGCTTTTTAGGTGTTCCAAACAAATCGACTTTTTGCAGCTAGGCAAAAGCGTTTCCATCTGGATAATTGGCTGTGTTAAATTCACTAAACGGAGCATGGTTATGACCCAGACAGATCAAGAGCTTGAGATTCGATCCCTAAAGGCTCAGCTGAATGCGCTGACTCAGGTTGTGTTGCATGCGGTGGCAACACTGGAGATGAATCACCTGATTCACGGTCCGCACTTGGAGACTGAGCTTCGGAAAAAGCACTGGCCTGAGCCGCTGAACGATGAGGCTCGCTCAGCAATGAATGAGCTTTGCTCTCTGCTTGAGGGCGCGCGTAACCGGCGCCAAGCACTGGAGCAAGAACGGGAAACCCAAAATCATCCCGAGTCTTAGTGTCGTAATGGTCTGTAATAGGAAACTGGATGGTTTGTCCGGCAAACTGGCGAACCGTTTGGGCGGCGATTTCGGCGCCAACCAGTTCTACCAAGTGACCCAAGAATTGAGTAAAGGGAGTCATGGCTAATCCTTAAGCAGCGTGAATGCGGCGAGTTGGTTCTAGGGCATTTGCAGGGTCTTTAACAATGACCCCATCCTTAATGCCCAGCTTCACCGCGATTTCATGAGCTTGGCCGCGTACACATTTTTTGCGGCCACCCAAAACCTCGAATACCAGGTTGGGGGAGAATTTATTGGCAATAGCCCACTGAGTGATTGAGATCCCAGTGGCAACTAACGCTTCGCGGGCTTCAGCTGCGGTGCGTATGGTCATATTTGGCTCCTAGGGTGTCCGCCCTTTGGTGTCTACTAAGTTGCTAACCGTGGTCGGTTGGTGTGATCTAATTTTTATGCACGAATGTGCGTATGTCAAATCATTTATAGGAATAAATGTGCATATTTTTGAGCGATTAAGAGGTGAGCGTGAAAAGCTTGGGTTCACGCAAGCTGCCTTTGGAGTAATTGGCGGGGTCTCTGTACGGGCTCAAGTGAACTATGAGAAAGGTGATCGCGAGCCTACAGTTAGTTATCTAGCGGCTATTGCAAAGGTGGGGGCTGACGTTCAGTACATAACTACTGGTGTACGCTGCGCTCCTTTGGGGGGCGAAGAAGCGCTTTTGTTGGAAGGCTTTAGAAATATGGACTCAGAAACTAAAAAACGCACATTGGCGATGGTCTATGGTGGAACACCGCCAGCGGCAAAGCAGGTTTTTCATGGGGGAGTTGGTCAGTCTTTTGAGGGTGATGCAGTATTCCATCAGCCGGTCACGTTTGACCTAAGTAAAAAATAGACTTTAAGGAGTTTTAGATTGGACGATAACGATGAAAAAAAAGGACAAAACTTTCACGGCAATGTGGGTGTTGTAGTAGGGGGAGATGCGCACATACACAACCCAGAATCGTTCAACGTATGGAATATGAGCCTTTCAGATCTATATTTTCACCGAAGACGCACGTCGGCACTTCTTTGGAAAGCAAGAAGAAAAATGCTCTTTTCACCAACTATGCTTTTTGTGGCAGCTGTGGGCGTGGGGGTTATTTATCTTCTATTCACGTTAACAATTTTTAAAATTATTCAGCAATATCAATATGCCTCCTTGGTTATTCCTCTGATGATGGGCATTACAGGCTTTATGTTTCAACGGAAACTTAAGACCTTTGGGTCACTTTTTTATACATATAAACATGATTTGGATTTATTGGATTCGGCAATTGAGCATCATAAACTTAGTAGATAATTTATCTCAGTCATATGAAATTAATAAAATATTCAGTTTAAGGAGCTTTTGTGGATAGTGGAAAAGGGGTTTCCCAAGAGTTTCAGGGATCTGTAGGGCAAGTTGCGGGAGGCAACATTATCAATATACATGCCGCACCAGCGCCGCCAGACTTGGAGGTGATCCGGTTGGTGGCCGAACTGCTAACGATTACAAAAGCAAACAACCTGCTAGAAACCACGCAACGAATTAGCCAAATTCAATATGGTTCGACGCACTTCAAGGGCTTAAAAGTCTGGCAGCTTAAAAAGTTGATTGCTATTACTCTGGAAGTAGTTGTGTTGGTGAAAGATCAGAAACCTAAGCGTTCTTGGTGGAGCTTGTGGAATAAAATAAAAAGGGAGAAATAAGATGGCTAAAATTATAGAAGAAACGCTAATGCATTGCGGAAAGTGCAAAAAGAAAACAATCCACCTCCGCAACGGCAGCAAGACTGGGCTCTTAATGTTTTTAGTTCACCTTGTTTTGACAGTAATGACATTCGGAGTATGGCTTGTAATTCTAGTTGTCTGGATGGTATTAAACGCCAAAATTGGCGGATGGATGTGCAAAGAGTGCGGCAAATAAATAATCGAATAAATTCATTAACAATGCTTGCAGTAATATTTGCATGGATGTTTTCGGAAAGCGTGCTCGCTGGCCCGCCTACTTATGGCACGGCTCAGGTGGAGTTAGTGCGCACAGTTTATGACGGTGATTCCTTTTTTGTCGATATCAAAGGCTGGCCCGCGATCGCGGGCCAGCGTATTGGTATTCGTATCTATGGTATCGATACCCCTGAAATGCGTGGTAAGTGCCCTCAGGAGATTGCACTCGCCCGACAAGCAAAACAGCGCACCGTTGAAATACTAAGGAAAGCCAAGGTGGTAGAGCTGCGAAGAATGCGCCGCGACAAGTACTTCCGCATCCTTGCAGAGGTATATACCGATGACACCAGCCTGGGTGAGCAACTAATAAAAGCTGGTTTGGCCGTACCTTACTACGGCCAAGGTAAAACGAAGTGGTGTAGAAATTGAAATTCAATAATGGGTAAGAATTTAGTTGGTCATTTTTTTATTGCGGAGAATTTATAAATGAGCTTACAAACTTTTGCAGATGAACAGATAGACTCTCTTAAGGCATATGTTGATACATTAGATCTTTCTCCAGGAGAACATGCTCAATGGGGCTATTTTCCTAAATAGGGACAACGATTCAGTTGTTGCGCATATCGAGGATGGTGTTGATCAATTTGATGCTAAAGATGTGCACAATTTACTTGCACCAACATTACATTCTGTAGCCAAAGCATTTGAAATTAAAATATCCGATCTTAGACTAGACTCGCTAACCTACACCTTTAAAAAGCCACCATCGTCAATTGGGTCATAAGTTGCAAAACTAGTGACAGGAGATTTAAGTGATAAAAAATAAAATTAATTTGAGGCGAGCAGTAAGTATTCAAGGATTCTTGTCTGCCAATGATATTGGTACGGATGCATTAAATGCCATAACTGCCATTCCTGGTGTGGAAAACCCGCAAATTATTGCGGACACTGGAGCGATTATTTCCATCGAATATGAATGGCATGGTGAAGAGCGGTTCATGAAAACAGATGAGCATTTAGCAAAGTTTGGCCTTGAGCGCATAGTAGAGGAAGTTCAATGACACAGTTTTACTATATAAAAGATGAGAAGGTCTATGCTGGCGAGTTAGTAGAAGACGACAACTTTATCACTGTCCATGCTGGCAACGGTTCCAAATCCTCTCAACTCAATGGAATGGATCCAGAGTCTCTTGCCAATATGTTGCTGAGAACTCTTATAAAAGAAGGGCATGTTGCTCCCATACAGTCGATACCCGTTGTAATTAAAGATGGATTGAGGGTGTTTAGAGTAACTGAAACCAATATCAATGGTTCTGTAATCATCACTTTTTTAGTGGCTGGCCAGTTTGGTGTGCTTGGTATTTTCGATAGCCTTGGAGAAGCCGAGTCCTATCTCGAAGAGTTATTGAGTGAGGATGATGAGCCCGAACCGCCTAAGCCCAAAAGCAGTATGGGATATTAACTTTCGTACGCTTGTTTTTAGCATTACCATCAAGTTAGTCGATGCCTGGCCCGATGGAAAAGATGAAAATAACAGTTATAAAAAGACAGCCTGATTTTACCTTGCTACAGCCAAGGTAAAGAGAAATGGTGTAAATAGAAAAATTAAACATAGTAAAGGACAGCGAAATGGAAAAGACTTACGTTATCGAGACAAGTTACAAGATTAAATATACGAATAAAAATCCAGTGCCCATTGCTGAGATTATTGATAGTCTCTATAACTTAGAGAAGATTTTACGGAGAACACCTGCTTTTCTTGAAAGACACTACAAGGGCATTAAAATAACCAATACTGAAGTGTTTGTATCAAGCGTTGAATCAGGTAGCTTGAAGGAAGAATTTATTATCAAATATGTTTTCAAATCAAAAGAGAACTATGAGAAGGCACAGGAAGTCATAGCACAAATCATTGAGGATAATGAAGTGATCAAGATATTAGTGGCAATGGGGGTTAGCGCAATGATCACTTGGGGGGTCATAACTGCAATGTCCTCAAACGAATTAAAGCCTACTATTGAAGCCTACAACAATACGATTATAAATATCGGTGCAGATATTAATTTCTCAGCTAAAGATATAGAAGCAACATTAAATGCACTACCCAGCAAAAAAGCTCTAGTGAAAGAGGCTATCAACGCAGTAAGACCTGCCAAATTAGAGAATGATGCGACCATAGAGATGGGGGACATGGATCGCCTTGAAATGCCCAATAAGTATATTAAGGAAGTGCCAGTTCAATATGAGCCACCAACACCAGATGAGAAATCAACAAAATACACGAATATTGAAGTTTTTATATATGCAAGTGATAGAGACAATAGTGAAAAAGGCTGGGGTGGAATAGCGCCGGAATTATTTGAGCATAGAGTGAAGTTTATATTGGCGGACGAAGTAGACCCGTTAAAACTTCATGGTAGAGTTAAGGCACGTGCGGATGTGGTTGTGCATGAGAAGTTTATAAAGGAAAAGAAAGCATATGTAGTGAGATCAGTTGAAATAGTAAAAGTAAACTAATCGCTACGCCAAATATTTTGCCCTTTATCCGGCACATTCCCTCCTTTAGCTGTTACCCAAACCGTAACAAATGGCACTAGGTTAACGCACAGTCGCTTATTGTAAGGCGACCAGTGTGCGCCAACCCAAAAGCTTTGCCATCTAAATAGAATCCCCCATTTTATAGTCAGTCCTTTATTGCTATGCATCTTGTCTTTAAGACGCTTTATTGCACTCGTATAGCTTTCCTTTGGTCGCTTGAGTATGCGGTGACGTTTGCCATTTTCATCTACCGCATAGAGCACTTCGCCAAGTAGCTTTTTAAAAGCAAGGCCGGTCAAATGATAAGACGCAAAGCCGCATACAGCAAAAACCAAAACGTAAATTCCTAGTGCCATGATCAAAACTCCAACATAGTTGTTTTGGTTAATTCCGGTTTAAACCTTGAGTGCCACTGCCAAAAGCAAACACGGCTCCACCAGTCGCTGCGCTTTGCATAAATTCGTTCGATCATAAGCCCCCCGTTGTTGATGTGCTCATCTTCGCGCGCGCGAGGTGCCTGTGTATTTTGACGCCCGTCAAAATACAACCGATCCCATTGTCCGTACTCTTAAGTTCCTAGCGTTAATTCACTGAATATGAATTCAACTTAATTGAGGAAAAAGTGATGGATAAATATTGGATGTTGGCAATCATTATCTTGGCGGCGTCGGTGCTGCTTTATGTGCTGCTTCATGCCTTGCCTGGCAAATCGAAAAAAGAAGAAATTTGGCCGCGCTTGATCGGCTGGGTGTTTCTTTCAACCCTGTTGCTGGCTGGGCTTTACTTTGTGTCGCCTCAACAAGCAGAGGTTGTTTATTACAAATTTTCCTTGGTAATTTGCGCTGCGATCTTAGGGTACTGGATTGATCGCAGCCTTTTCCCCTATGCCCGCCCTGATTCATTCCTCAAGAATTTTTGGCAAGATGGTACAGATGAGCCGATCAATAGCGCCGATCACGAGGTAGTGCCGGAATACAACCGCGTTTATGCCGCCGCCATGATTCGCCGCGCAATCGTTGTGAGCTGCACCATGCTCGCTGCAACAATGGGCTTATAGGGAGCACTTACCGTGAAGGAATCCAAAACCTATAGTCGCCGCGTTTTCATGTTTTTTGCGCTTTGTATTGCATTGTTGTTTTCAATTACTCACTGCCAGCCCGCCGCTGCTGAAGTGATACCTAACGCTGCTAAACAACACCGTTCTACGCTTATACGGAGTGCACACATGGCGTGGGGGCTTGATGCACCTATCGCCACCTTTGCGGCACAAGTG
>Ga0070748_1000822_pt1 | contig 14522 bp, 11 predicted proteins | sample VirMetDEL_Nov_12_FD_77015 | JGI IMG/M metagenome (GOLD analysis project Ga0070748, IMG submission 77015) | Aqueous microbial communities from the Delaware River and Bay under freshwater to marine salinity gradient to study organic matter... | ecosystem: Environmental > Aquatic > Marine > Coastal... | reverse complement strand
AGTCCAACTGATCACGCAACTGATCAAAATAGGCAATTTTAAGGTTTGTGCCCATTTTGACGCTGCCAGATTGAGGCTGCAGCTCACCCAAAATTAACTTTAATAACGTACTTTTGCCGGCGCCATTTGCACCTACCAACCCTATACGATCGCCACGCACAATAGCGCTGGAAAAATCCTTCACAATAGTTTTAGCGCCAAAGGCATAAGAGACTGACTTAAGCTCTCACCAACTTACCCGACGCATCACCCGTAGCGAGAGAGAAGTTGGCCTTGCCTATCACTTCACGGCGTTCAGAGCGTGTTTCACGCAGTGCTTTGAGCGCCCGAACACGCCCTTCATTGCGGGTACGACGTGCCTTAATACCCTGGCGAATCCAGACCTCCTCTTGCGCCAAACGCTTATCGAACAGCTCATTATGACGCGCCTCTTCTGTAAGCGCTTGCTCGCGATAGACCAAATAACTTTCATAATCGCCGGCCCAATAACGCAGATTACCGCGATCCAACTCTGCAATATGCGTCGCCAATGTCTGCAATAACGAGCGGTCATGGGTAATAAAAATCAGGGCACCATTAAAATTAAGTAGCTGTTTTTCCAGCCAATCGATTGCCGCTATGTCTAAATGGTTTGTCGGCTCATCAAGCAACAGAACATCAGGCTCGAGCACCAGTGATTTCGCCAAAGCCACACGGCGGCGCCACCCCCCCGAGAGTTCACGCATATAACGCTCAGCAGGCAAATCAAGACGCGACAAAATCTCATCTACCTTTTGCTGCATCGCCCAACCATCAACAGCTTCAATTTTGTGCTGTAACTCAGCCATGCGAGCTAACTGGGCATCGCTTATCTCTGCTGAGTGGGATATATGACGGTATTCCGCCAACAACTCCCCTACCCCCTGCAGCCCCATTGCGACAACATCAAATACTTGACGATCATCCGCTTCTGGCAGATCTTGCTCTAGGCGCGCAATACGAATACCGCTTTGCCGAATAACATCGCCTTTATCCAAGTCCACATCGCCGGCAATCACTTTTAACAAGCTCGATTTACCTGCGCCATTGCGACCAATCAAACAAAGTCGCTGACCTTTTTCAACCGTCAATTCAACACCATCGAGCAAGACCTGTAGGCCGTAACTTAAAAACGCTTTTTCAATTTTAATCAAAGACATATAAACAATTATTCACAGTGTTTAAGGACCGAAACGCCACTGGTAGAAGCGACTGGGGGCTGATATCCTCAATCGCACTCTACATAAGACAGCACAAATAGATCTGTCATTGCAGCAAATGACCAGAGCTGGCCTATAGTTAATTCAAGCCAGTCTATATTGGAAATTGGTGCACTCAACGCGATACAGCTAAATCAAGTCGCGAAAAAGGCAAAGGAGGCGCATCATATCTCAGCGGTATGAGTTAACCAAGAAAGTATTATTTCAATTCCAACCAACAACTATCAGCCGTAACTTTATAAGGTCACCTCGCAAGCAAGTCGCGCAGTCGAGGTCTACACATGTAATAGGTGCAATTTTTGCACACAGCAATTTGAGGTTCTCATGAGGTTTTCGACAATACTTTGGCAAGCTTGTCTCAGTGCCAGCGTATTCATCGGTAGTATGACCCTGAATATGGCGCAAGCAGCTACTACAACCACTACTATTAACAACACCACTAACACGCAATTGAAACAAGAGCGTGATTGGTATGCGCAAGCGCAAAAGGCACTCGCGAAAAAAAATAAAACAGAATATCAACGCCTCATCGCTAAGCTAAAAAAATACCCGCTATTACCTTATCTAGAATATCAAGATTTAACGGATCGCCTTTTCAGCCTCCCAACACAAGAGATAGCTGACTTTTTCCAGCACTACCCTGATTCATTTCTAGCGGAGCGCATGACCCATCGCTGGCTACGCACCTTAGCACAGCGAGAGCGCTGGGCCGACTACCGCCATTTTTACGATAGCCGCCTCACTGATCCCGAGCTGGCGTGCTTACAAATACGCGCCCGCTTAGAAACAGGCGACAAATCTGCACTAGAGGATGTGGCTCCTCTGTGGAATATAGATAAAACCCAATCCAAAGCCTGCGACCCAGTATTTGCCGAGTGGAAAAAAGCGGGCAAAATGACTCCCACCATTATCTGGGATCGTCATCGCAAGGCCGTTGCAGCAAGCGACAGAAATATGATGGCCTATCTCGCTAACATATTACCCGCGAATGAACGCCCACTTGCCCTTCTGTATCAACAAGTCGCAGCCAACCCGAAACTATTGCAGCAAAAAGCGCGCTTCAGCAAGCAATCGCCACAAATGCGCGAAGTTATTCTGTACGGCTTAGAAAAGTATGCGCGCCAAGATGCCCGCACAGCTCTCAGCCTCTGGCACAGTTATGATGCTCAACAACTATTTACGGATGAACAGCGCCTCAACATGAAGTATCAAATTGCGTTGCGCCTGCTCTATCAAGATCATGAGGCTGAAGCAGAACAACTCACTGCCGCGACACCAGAACTAACACGCGTCGACTTAATCGAATGGCTGATTCGCGAATCGCTACGCAAGCAAGATTGGGAAAAAACCAATGAATGGCTTACCCGTCTTCCTTCAGAAGCCAAAACAAGCGAGCGCTGGCGCTATTGGCAAGCGCGCACTATGGAACAACTTCGAATCAAAGAAGTTAACGGCGAAACACCGTCAAGTATTTATGCAGATATAGCCCCAGCCCGTAGCTTTTATGGCTTTCTCGCTGCAGATAAAACAGGGATCGACTATCACTTACTCGATAAGCCGCTTGCTTTTACCGATGAGCAAATGGCTGTAGTTGAACAATCGCCAGGAGTTCAACGTGCACGTGAATTTTTCATGCGTGGCGACCTAAGTTCAGCAAGCCGCGAGTGGTATTACAGCACGCGGAAGATGCCCAGCGAGCAAATTGTTATCGCAGGGCGACTCGCTCAGCGCTGGGGCTGGTATCGCCATGGCATTCAAGCCATGATAGACGCAAATTATTGGGATGACCTAGAGGTGAGATTTCCTATTGTGTACGGCGACTACATTTCTAAAGCAGCCAAACACAGTTCAGTAAATCCATTGTTTATTTACGCTGTTACTCGTCAGGAAAGTGCGTTCAACCAAGAGGCCCGCTCGCCCGCAGGCGCCATGGGATTAATGCAACTACTTCCCTCCACCGCACAGCAAACGGCAAAGAAAAATGGCTTACACTTTCAAACCCAAGATCTCTTAACCGCGGAAAAAAATCTGCGTCTCGGCAGCCACTACCTCGACCAACTGCTTAACAGCTTTAGCGGCAATCGCATCTTAGCTGCCGCAGCCTATAATGCAGGCCCATCGCGGGTGAAACGCTGGCTCAACAAAGATAAGGACGCGCAGTTACCCTATGATGTATGGATCGAAACTATCCCCTACAAAGAAACGCGCGGCTATGTGCAAAACATTCTTTCTTTTTCGGTGATTTACGCTTATAGGCTCGGCGAAAAAACAAGTTTTGTCAGCCAAGCAGAAGCTCTTCAACAACTATAAAAATGTCCTAAACAGCAATAAAAAAACGCGGCAACAGCCGCGTTTTTTTATTCTGGCGTTAAAAAAGCACGTAATCGTTTTTGCACCACTTTCGCCAACTCATCTGGCTGAAACTTAGACAAAAAATCATTGCAACCCACTTTCTCCACCATTGCATGATTGAAACTTCCACTCAATGAGGTGTGTAAAACCACATAGAGATCCCTGAGTAGAGGATCCTTACGCACCTCTGCTGTCAGCCTATAGCCATCCATTTCTGGCATTTCAGCATCTGTTACTAACATGAGAATTTCGTCTGTTACCTTGCGCCCCTCTTTTGTCCATTGCCGTAATAAATTGAGCGCTTGCAACCCATCCTGCATAGATACAACTTCAATACCTAAATTACTTAAGGTTTCACGCACCTGCTTTACTGCAGTTGGCGAATCCTCAGCTAATAAAACTTTGAGTTTACGTCTGCGCGCCTCCACCACCAAATCAACATCTAACACACTGGCAGAAACTTGGGTGTTATAAGGAATAATGTCCGCGAGCACCCGCTCTACATCCAAAATTTCCACTAATTTTTCATCGATTTTAGTAATTGCAGTTAGAAAATGACTGCGCCCAGCCCCCTTAGGCGGAGGCAATATCAACTCCCAATTTAAGTTGATAATGCGGTCTACAGGTCCAATTAAAAAAGCTTGAACCGAGCGATTGTATTCCGCCACTATAAGATTAGAGCTCGCCGACTCTTTCAGCTCACCCGCACCTATAGCGGCACTGAGGTCAATTACAGGGACGGTTTGACCACGAAGATGAGCCACACCCTTGATATATGGATGACTATGAGGGACATGGCGCAAAGGGGGCAACTTCACAACCTCCTGCACCTTAAACACATTTATTGCAAACAATTGCGAAGTCGCAAGGCGGAACATTAATAATTCCAGCCGATTCTCCCCTACAAGACGAGTTCGCTGATCAATAGAGTCCAATAATTTCGACATGCCGTTACCATTCGTAGGATATCTGCGCGGAAACTCCGCAAATTAAATATTTTAAGTATAGGCAGTAAATGGCAACCAGCTAGGTTTTAACATTACCAGTGTCATCACTAGATTCCCAAATTTACTGCCTAGCATTTAATCAAAGGGATGAATAGCCACCAAAAACCTCAAAAAATAAATTAGAGCCAAGCTGTACACGATTACATTTTTAAACAAGCTTATGCCCAGAAGACCACAAAAAAGTACTAGAATACATGCACTTAAAATTGGTTTTGCTGCCATACCCCAACTACACTCAAGCAATCTATTAACACCTAAAACACCCTAAACTCTTAATTTATAGCTGACTTTATGCCTGAATCAACTCCACTACTTGCACGCCAGCCAATTTTTAACGCGCAAATGCAAGTAGTGGCCTATGAATTGCTGTGTCGCAATAGTGCAATCTTTGCTGCGAAGGTATTCGATGGTGATGCAGCAAGCTCGCAAGTTTTACTCAATGCATTCACTGAGATGCCCATTGAGCAGTTAGTAGGCAAACACCGCGCGTATATCAACTTCACACGCACACTGTTAGATTCTCCGCCGCCTTTTAGCAATCAGCAAATGGTAATTGAGGTACTGGAAGGGCAAAACATTGATGACAGCATGCTTCAATCACTTAAGCGGCTGCGTGAGCAGGGATACACAATAGCCTTGGATGACTTTGAGCTGAATGAACAAACTCAGGTTTTAGTTCCCTATGCAGACATTATTAAACTGGATGTAATCTATTTATCTGCCTCGAAATTACAACAACATATCAACCTACTTAAGCCGCTAGGAATTACCCTGCTCGCTGAAAAAGTAGAGACTTATGAAATGTTCGAAACGTGTAAAGCATTGGGATTCGATCTTTTTCAAGGTTACTTTCTTGCACGCCCTAAAATTATCAGCGGGCGAAAAATTGCAGAAAACAAACAGGCCGTATTGCAATTACTGTCAACACTGCACAATCCAAACTCACCCATAGATAAAATTGAACGCATGATCGCAAGCGATCCACTGCTCAGTTTCAAATTATTACGCCTCGTTAACTCAGCAGCCTTTGGCTTATCGCGTAACGTCGATTCACTGCGCCAAGCCATCATGTTACTCGGCCTCAATAAATTGAAAAACTGGGTAGATTTACTCGCGCTGTCTAATCTGGGCGGTAAACCGCATGAATTAAGCGTGACAGCACTGACCCGTGCCCGAATGTGTGAATTAATTGCAGCAAAAATGAATAGCAGCATACGCCCAGACTCATATTTTACAGTTGGGCTCTTCTCCACATTAGATGCATTTTTAGATGCACCACTGGAAGACTTATTAAGCAAAATCTCCCTCACTGAGCCGCTCAATCAAGCCATGCTAAAACACCTTGGTCCCGAGGGTATTATTTTAAAAATAGTAAAATCCCACGAGCAAGGCCAGTGGGACTCTATAGACTGGAACTATCTAGAAACCCAAGGTATCAGCGAGAGCATGATCTCGGCTATTTATTTAGAGGCGTTAGTCTGGGTGGAAGAAACCATTAACAATTTAAGCGCGAGCACAAAATAATTTTAACAAAACAGCCGCACAGACTGATTTTTAGTGGCAGCCAACTCTATCCAAATATTGCCTCACCAGCACGGAGTCAAAGGGCCACCCCAACTCATCCTGCCCTACACCCTCAAATACCAACACGGGAATTCGCACGCCAAAGCGCTCCACAAGCTCATCGCTTTCAGATATCTCAATAACACTTACTTGAACCGTATATTCGTCTAACAATGGGAAAACTATCTCTTGCGCCAACTCGCATAAATGACAACCTGATGTTGAATATAAAAGAAGAGTTTTCATAGGACCTCGCCAAAACCACTATTTTAACGGTAAATCGGCCCTCAACTCTAGCATCCAGATTCAACACCTAAATCTAAGCTTGATTTATCAGGCTCCCTACTACGCTAATTTCAAAGCAAAAATCTCATGCATAAATTGCGCTAAACGCTCACCCTGTGCAGGCTCGTCTGGTAGCTGTCTCGCCACATCGGTCAATAGCTCTTGAGGCTTCGAAAAATCTTGGGCAGAATCTAAGCTATCCAATAAGTTCTTAATAAAGTTCCCCATTGGTAAGTATTGCTGACTAAGCTGTAGGAAATTCTGCTCATCATTAAGTAATGCGTTATCTGGGGTATAAGCTTGATAGGCTTGGCTTGTCTGTCGAAGTTCAACTTGAGCTAAATTTAATGAAAAGCCACCAATTTGGGCTTCATCATATCCAAGCCCCAAGGCCAACTCGAAAGCACTGTCTAAATTCCCATCAAAAAACTGTCCCGCCAAATCATTTACTCGCCCCAAAAGTTCATTTATGGCTCGCAGCTCACTCTCATTAAGATCGCCTTCAACCTGAAAATTCATTGATTCACTCGCACTGTAGCTACCTTGCGCTCTATTTACAGCAGCCCCAGGACGCTGCGTGGTCTCAAGCGCAAAGCCTTCGCTACTTGCAGCACGAATAACCACTTTGTCACCTTCTTTGGTGGTCAACTCAAAGCTAAACTCCCGTGCACGAGCGTATTCATATTTAACGTTTGTAGCAGACGAGCGGCCTAAATTAAGTTGCGGCAAATGCAAGTCATCTATTTTTGTCGTCGCTTTTGAAGTTGATGTATAGGTTTTAAGAGGGGCAACCAAGGTCGAATCGGCTTTAGACTGAGCCTGGGGAGAACTATTTGAGGTTAAATCACTGATGAACTTAGCCCGTAAATCCTCTACACCCTTTATTACGCGATCATAGGTATTACCTATATCGGCCTCAATTTCAGGTGCAAGTAAACTGAGTGCCTTTAGCTTTTCGCTTGCCTCAGCAAAACCTTTTTTAAACCCCGATAGACCTGCTTCAAGTCGTGCCTGCAGATCCTCAGCAGAAGCTCCTTCGGCCTTATCAAGCTGTAGGCGTCGCTCTATAAACCCAAGAATATTATTGGCGACCTTCTCCGCTGTCAGTGGCTCAAAACGATCATATTCGGCGCTAACATCCTTGCCGCGCGAACTGATTTTTTCATAGGCCATGGTCAGCGTTTTATTCACTATACTCAAAGCCTGCTGGCGCTTATCCTGCACACCTGCTGCTTTTACGCTTTGATCTACTATGGGGGATTTGGTCGATTTCGCATCGGAATTCAACCCATCCTGCTGCGGCAAGTTGGACGTTAAAAAACCACTTTGACCCACTTGAGATATATTCATAAGTCTCCTCTGACACGAACAGTTTTGCAGTTAAACACTGTGCCCCAATTAAAATAGCTGGGGGCTTGTCATAACTTGTCGGCCATTAGAGTAATTTCTGAAAGAATTATTTACGTGTTAGAAACAATACAGTTATAACCACAACCCCTAAAACACCTATAAAAATAAGACCATATTTACCTTTATTTGAACCCGGCTCTGCTTCCGATGAAGGGTTAAAATCAGTACTCGGGCGTGTAATGGATGACGACCGAGTGGGTGCCACCGTAGCCTTGGCATGAGTTTTAACACCGGAAGATGCTTTATGAGCAGCAACGGCCTCAGATTTAACATCTAACTTTCTGACGGTCGTTTTGGCCATATCATCAGAAGGCCCCATAACACCAAAGCTTAATGCATCAAAACGCAGCTCATCACCGCGCTTTACCCGCGCTTCGGTTATTTGTTTGCCATTAAGAAATGTACCATTGGCTGACGCCAAATCTTTTACGAATAGGTTACCGTCTACGACTTCCAGCTGAGCGTGACGGCGTGACATATGCGCCGCAGCCAAACTAATGTCGCATTCACTGGCTCGACCAATAACCATAACGTCTTTTAGTGGAAACACACGATTACCCAGCGCGGTATGATTGGCCTTAAGCGACCAACCCGTAGCTTTTGGTGCGCGTAGCTGGGTAGAGTTGGTCGCTTCTTGGGCAATAACCTTGGCTTCACGCTTAGGATCAATTACGACAAGCTCTACTGCACCAATTGTGATCATGTCATCAGGTTTTAGCGCGCAGGCACCGCTAACTTCCATTCCATTAACCATAATTGGCTGCATGGGTAGTAAGTTTTTAAGCGTAAGCTCTTCATTGTTAACAAGTACTTCGATATGTATATCGCCAGCCAGAGGATCGTCGATCACCAGCGCATTCGTCGCTGAGCGACCTATGGTGATTTTGGGCTCAACTAACCATACCGCATTGTATTTATTGTCTTTAAAGCGGATTTTTAACATACAACATGACCTTCACGAGTAGCATTTGAACAAAACGAGCTGAGATAATGCAGCAGCCTTATCACGAATTCAACCGCTGATTTTCAGGGCAAGTAGAGTTTTAGCACCCCACCCGCCAAGGGCCCTTGATTAGCAATGGCGAGATAGCCCTGATGTTGTTTAGATTTATGCAGCTCCATCACCTTACGCGCAAATAACAAACCTAGCTTAGTACTGCCAGAACCAAAAGATGTTGGACTTGCTGCAGAAGAATCCAACAGCATGTCATCAGGATAACCTGCACCATCATCCGCCACGGCGATACACAAGTAATTCGCCTCCACAGTCGCTGTCACTAACAATTTAGCGCGCGAATAACGTGCGCAATTAACCAATACATTGTTAATGACCCCGCCCAATAATTCACCATCGAAATACCATACTAAATCTGGATCGCAGCATAGCTCAAAAGAGAGATTGCATGCACTTAGCAAGGTATGATTTCGCGCTAGCTGCTCCTCTAATACATCACTCACATAATGCTCATCAATATCGAGTGCAAGTTGATGCTCATCCATTCGATAAAATGAAAGCAGTTGCACCAGTTCAGTATTTATTCGCGCAGCTTCATATTCTAGGGTTGAGAAAAATTTGGCCTGAATATCATCCTTCGGAGGTGCATGCTCAACCATTGCAGACAAGGTGTTTATAAGCATCCCCAAAGAGTTCTTCATATCGTGAACGCTGGATGCCAATACAAACGAAAAATCTATTGGCGAATGCCTGTATTCATCTTTTTTGCCACCCTGAACCACGGAAGAGTTTTCCTCACTTATTGGGACTGTCATGATGCACCTCGCAAGTTTTTACTCTCTTTCAAATCATTAAAGGCCTCAAGTAATTGTCGATAACGACGATATTGAGCATGCTGTTGAGTAATTGTTTTACCCATGTAGGTGAATGCTTGTTGTACTCGCTCCATTAAGACCATATCGGCGTTATTTTTAAGATTATCCACCAGCGCTTGCACAAGATTTAAACGCAACCCAAGATGGTTCGGCAATTTCTGCAAAGCGATATTAAAAGACTCTGCTGCAGCCGTATAATCTTTGGCGTTATAAAGAGCAATACCTTTTTTATTGATTTCCGCCACCATGAGTTTATTTTTTTCGCTGCGGGGTTCTTCCAGCAGTACATCAAGTTTTTGTAACTGCTCTTCATCATCACAATATTGATGTAACAGTACAGATAATTGCTGTGCCGCATCTGCGCTCCTGCCTAACAAACGCAACGCGCGCACCATTTCTATTTTTACGTCAATGTCACTACCCCCATTCATCTCATCCACCACCTCTTGGGCAGCGGTCAATGACGCCATGGCCTTGCGTGAATCACCCGCACAAAACTGCAATTGAGCATCTAAAAAAAGTGACCTAGCTTTTCTATCGGGGGACTTACCAAACTTCTCTTCGGTTTCGGATACACATTTCACTGCATCACGCATTAGAGGCTTGGCCAAGTCAGCATCGACCAAGCTTAGATCTATAGTGGCCTGAACAAATCGCGTATGCACTTCAGGTTTATCGAAAGTGGAGTTGTTACCAAGCTTCACTGCAGACCTAAGTGCATTCGCTGCAGTCACTAGATCATTATTTTGTTGGGCCACATCACCCAGTGCCTGCTGACGTAGTATGGATAATGGCGAGATTTCCGTGGCGCGCTTTAGCACCTCTTGCATGGGCTGCAAGGCGCCTTGCAGCTGATAGATGTCTGCTTGCAGGTCATAGGCTTTCATGCAGAGTGGGTTATTCTGCAGCACTGCCTCTAACCACTGCTGAGCGCCGATCAAGTCACCTTCTCCCGCCTTGGTATGCGCCATACCCAACTGCGCCCATTCAAGCTCACGATTATCTAAAACGCTGCGATAAAGCGCCTCGGCATCAGCGAATTTTTTTTCTTTTAAATACATTTGCCCCAGCATTTTTTGGCAGCTATTGATATAACGACTGCCACTTGCAATTAGTTTTTTGCTTAAGACTATTGCCTCATCTAAATTACCTTGGCGCTGCGCAGTAATAATGGGGCGCAACTCATGGCGCTGCTCCATTAAACGCGACAGACGTTGATCCAGTGATTTAGGGGTGATGGGTTTGGTTAAATAGGCGTCCGGCTCATAGTCATAGGCTGCCATAATAATGCCTTTACTGGTCTCAGCCGACACCAGTACGAAGAGGCTATCTGCGCAGGGGTTATCAACCATACGCAATTCCTCTAGTACTTGCTGACCACTTTTTCCTTTGCCTAAATTAAGATCGCAAAGTATTAAATCATAGGCGCGCGCCTTAGTGTGCCTAAGTGCTTCTTCGCCACTTTGCGCAGAATCGACATTGCCGATTCCCATGTTACTGAGCATTTTATGAAGGCTGCTACGAAAGTTTTCAAAATCATCGACAACCAGCGCATGCATCTTGTAGTAACCAAGATCAGACATCAATTCACCTCCATTTAAATTAGCCTAATACTAGACCAACCTTCAGCTACAGGCGAATACTGGAAGTAAATTGCATCAGGTGTATCACCCAAGCTGCGCTCAATGAAAGCGCCAACACGAATCATTAGAATGAACGTTTTTACCGCTAAAATTCAAACAGACAATTGCCGCCCTGCTGCTTGGCACGGTGCTTCGCTTCGGCCAGTAATTGGGCAACCTGTTGGTGGGTTTTACAATCTGCCAATGCTGGTTCGACTGAGCCGATCGCCAAGGTTAAGGGCCCATATTTTTGACGCTGGCCTTGACGATTAAGGCTCCAAAATTCACGGTGTATTGAAGGGGTAAAGGTGCTCGTAGCAGCTGCAAAATCAGCTAATATGGCCTCACAACGCGCGCGCCAATCAGGGCTACGCATCACCACCACAAAATCGTCCCCACCAACATGACCAATAAAGTCTTGTATAGGGTCTAGATGCTCACGTAGTACACGACTGAGCCTCAGGATAACCTCGTCGCCTGCCGCATAACCAAAACAATCATTAAATGGTTTAAATTGATTAATATCACAATAGGCGACAATACAAGGGCTTTGTTGCAGCAGCAGATGGTCAATCCATTCATAGAGCGGCACATTGCCAGGCAGCTGCGTTAAGGGATTGCTGTAGCGCGCTACACGTAACTTTTCTTCGCTAATACGCCGTAGAAGATCGCGTACCTTGCCTACGCCCAAATAGTGTTTATCTTTCGTAATGATGAAATCAACACTTAAATTTTGCACTGGATCTTCCGTGATTAATTGCCCAACAGCTTTCAACTCACTCTCTACATCCACCACTATAGAGAGCTGACTTATAAACTCCTTAATAGGCTTATGGGCATGCAGCTCGTGCGCAAAGCGCTGCGAAAAAATATTTAAGAGTTCAGCGCGACTCACCATCCCTAATGCTGCACCTTGATCTACAACAGGAATGGACATAAGACGCACATCAGCGCGAAACATTCTGACCACATCCTCCGCCAGCACATTAGGTGCGACTACAATGGAGTCCATGACAATACCGCCCACTTTATGCACAAAGCAATCTTGATGGCGAGCAAAGGATGCCTGACAAAATGCATATATATGTTCGGGCATTTGCATTTTCGGCTCCGCCGTTGGGCGCGCAATAAAATAACCCTGCGCATACTCAACACCCATGGAGACAAGCGTACTTAACTCTGCCGCCGTCTCTATACCCTCTGCAATAGCTTTGTGCCCCATACGCTGTGCTATATCCAACATGGCGCGCACGAATTCACGTTTAACAGGATCGCGATCTACACCAGAAATAAAATGTCGATCTATCTTTACATAATCCGGACAAAGCTCACTCCAAACGCGCAAGCCCGCATAACCAGCACCCAAGTCATCAAGCGCCACGGCAAAACCCTGCCGTTGAAAATGCTCTGCTGCTGCACTGAGCAAATCTAATTCATCCAGTGGCTGGCTTTCGGTTAACTCAAATACAATTCGCTCTGCTTTAAGCCCCACCCGCTGCAAAATCTCGCGGGTAACGCCATCGCGATATTGGCTATCGGTAAAGCTTATGGGTGTCATATTAAGAAATAGTTTGCCCGGTAAACCAAGTTCGGCAAACCGTTCACACGATACTGCGCGGCAGGCAAACTCCAAAGACGCCAATAAACGACACTCACGGGCCACGGCAAATAAACTATCGGGAGACTGTAACGCGCTATTCGCAGGGCCGCGAATAAGCGCTTCGTAACCTAAAATGCGAGGATTATCCAGCGCCACTATGGGCTGAAAAACAGGGGTCAACAATTTAAAATCAATTAAACGTCGTAATTCCTTTTGCAGTGTTAATTGAGTAAGTGCTTGGTCAGGAATCAAGAGATTTGATTGCATTTTTTACTCAGTCTTAGTGCGAACCTATTTAATGGCGAATCTTTACCCCCCAATATGACGGTTTGATGAAACTGATAATTTGTTGTCACATAAAGAGAGGGTTACAATGCGCGATGCTTAAATGCCAACCAAATTAGTCAACGAACGGTCTACACCATGAATCAACATAAAACAGACACCCTTTATGCCAATCCCTTGGCGCAAGTTAGCCAATTCGCATTTGATCAAACCGTAGTTGATGTTTTCCCCGATATGATTAAACGTTCAGTGCCCGGTTACGCCACTATCATTAATATGATTGGCAACTTAGCAGAGCGCTACGCGCAGCCGCAAAGCCGCTGTTATGATTTAGGCTGCTCCCTGGGTGCGGCAACCCTTGCATTGCGCCATCGCATTCAAGTAGCCGACTGCAGCATTGTGGGTGTCGATAACTCAGCGGCGATGCTAGCGCGCTGCGCGCAAGTCATTGCCGCCGACAGCGGCGAAATTCCCGTCGAATTAATTGCGGCAAATATTCAAGATGTCGTGCTTGATCAAGCGTCCATGGCTGTCCTCAATTTCACTCTGCAATTTATCGCGTTAGAGGAGCGTTTACCGCTGCTGGAAAATATTTATCGCGGCTTACTGCCCAACGGCGTACTCATACTGTCTGAAAAAGTCGCCTTTGATGATGCGCCCCATCAACAACTGATGACCGAGTTACACCACAACTTTAAACGTGCAAATGGCTACAGTGATTTAGAAATTGCCCAAAAACGCACATCTATTGAAAACTATCTGATTCCTGAAACCCTACAAGCCCATCGTCAACGTTTGCGCGCCGCGGGCTTTCAAAGTGTGGACGTTTGGTTTCAATGCTTTAATTTCGCCTCGATTATCGCCATTAAATAATTACTGCTGCGCGATATTTTTACCCCTACACTGGCCCGCCGTTAACCGACTGATATTTTGCTGTTTATGATGAATTACGACTTGCTCTTAGCCGCCCTAAAAGACACTCCACTCGCCCCTTGGGCAGAAATACTGCCCCAACAAATTGCCGCAGGGTTAGATGAAAAACGTTATGGCGACTTGGCTGGATGGAAAAAATCACTCGCCAAGCTACCCAAGGTCAATGCCTCAAGCGTAGATTTCAACGACTCAGTCACCATCGGCGCCGAGCAGGATATCCCGCAGGCAACCCGCGACCACATTCGCAGTGCACTAGAAGAATTGATCCCCTGGCGCAAAGGCCCCTACTTTGTCCATGATATTCATATTGATACAGAATGGCGCTCAGACTGGAAGTGGGAGCGCGTCCTACCTTTTTTGGCGCCACTGGAAGATTGCCTGATTTTAGATTTAGGCT
>Ga0070748_1000808_pt1 | contig 14615 bp, 15 predicted proteins | sample VirMetDEL_Nov_12_FD_77015 | JGI IMG/M metagenome (GOLD analysis project Ga0070748, IMG submission 77015) | Aqueous microbial communities from the Delaware River and Bay under freshwater to marine salinity gradient to study organic matter... | ecosystem: Environmental > Aquatic > Marine > Coastal... | reverse complement strand
GTATTTCTTCCCAATTGATTAAATTCTTAAAAGAGTATCTTTGTGAAGACGATTTTATTGAGTTGTTAGATAATGGTTTATACAAAATGTTTTTTAAAAATGGTATGATGGATTTAAAAACTGGAATTTTTAGAAAAGGAATAAAAAAAGAGGATTACATTTCTAAAACTATACCATTTGATTACATACCACCAGAAGATAAAGATGTTGCGTATGTGAAAACAAAATTAAAACAGATTTGTAATTGGAATGATACACATTTGGATTATTATTTATCTATTTTAGGATATGCTTTTACAGGCGATAGTTCTAAAGAACAGAATTTTTATTACCACAGAGGACAGACCGCAGAAAACGGAAAATCCGTTATTTTTGAAGTATTGGAGTTATTGATGCCGAACTATGTAATGAAGGCGAACAAAGATGTTTTAGATATTGGTGCTGATTTGAGAAAGGAAATCGCTACTTGGAATGGATTGAAATTGTTGTGGTTAAATGAAGTATCTATAAAACCAAAAGACGAAGATTTAGTAAAAGCGGTATGTGATGGAACAAGTTATAAATATAATCGGTTGTATGCGGAAGAAGCAGTTGTAATGCCTATTCAGTTTAAATTATTTGCGGTCAGTAATAACACATTAACAATCAAAGGTGATGCTGGTGTAAAACGCCGTTTCAAATTATTACAACACAACTCACAATTCAAGGACAATTTTGAAGATGACTATGAAAAATTAGAATTCAAAAAAGACAAGGATTTTAAAAGCAACTTATTAGGCGAATATAAAAACGCATTAATTACATTAATAATGTCATATTCAACTCGTTACTGGAATGATAAAAAATTATTAGAATATCCTACTGAATGGTTAGAAGGTGCGAATGAAATAATGATGGAGAATGATAAATTTAGTGAATGGTTCTATGAAAATTTTGAAGTTGGTGAAGATAAACAAACATACAAAAACGCATTTGACGAAGTATGTAAATCGGCACAATTTAAAAATATAAAAGTAAAAGATGAAATTACAAGACTGAAAATAAAGGGAGAATATAAAAGTCAAAAAGAAAATTACAAAAAAGAAACGTTGAATGGTGAAAAGGTTTCAAAAAAATATAAGGGTTTTTGGGTTGGTTTTCAAATAAAAGATAAGGACATTTTTGGGGATAATATGTAGGGGACAAGTCCCCTTCCCTATTTTGGTTATACCTTTTCTAAAGGTATAAATATTTAGATAAAAGTTTATTCTATAATTTTTTATCTAAACTAATGTTATAATGGACGAGAAACAGGAAAAGACAGAATTGGAAAAGAATAAGGAAAAAGCGATGAAAGCGAAATTAATTGGATTGGATTTGATGGGTAAGCACCCATTAACCAATCCTTCCAACTTTAGCGAAAGAGAAAAACGAAAACTTTTAAAACATATGGAAGAATGGTTTAATAAACCAGAGAAGGAATTAGAAGATGAATTTAATGACGTTGTATTAGATAAGGTTTTAGGAACAACTACGGAATATAGTGGGTATAGAGTAGAGAAAGGTGAAACCTTTATTACTAAACCAGATTTACCGACTGAAGTAGGGGAACAACGTTCCCCTATGACCCCTCCTTTTACTCCACTTTTCTAACAAAAAAGGAGGGGTCAAAGGGGAACGTAGTTCCCTTTACTATAAATTGATTTTATTATAATAAGTGTTTTTTTACAATTACTATAATTTAATTATATATTTGTATTATATATAAGATGAGCGGACAACCTTTACAGACCCCACTTGACGCAGGAAAGTTTAGAGAAGCATATATGGCGAACCTTAATCTCCGTATTGGTTTAGATGATGTGAATTTACAGGCAAACAAGGTATATAAACGCACAGGACAACTTCCAGTAGAAATAAGTGATTTTAGAACTACGGAAGAGAAATTGGCGGACGTTGAAAGATTAAAAATACAAGTTAGAAGTGAATTAGGGCAAATAGCAGACGGACAGAATGCTAATAAAATAGCACAGAGATTAACTCCCGCTGAATTAACATTTTATTTCCAACAATCCCAAGAAGTTAATTCTATTATTAGACAACGTTATTCTGCTGGTGTTTTAGCAGATATTTTTATTCCATTTTTACAGAAATATATGAGCGATACATATGCGAATAAAGGTGTAGCAACTGGATTACAACAATCATCGGGGGCAAATTTATTATTGAGTGGTGAAAATATTATTAGAGATTTAGCGGGACGAGAAGAATACATAGTATTAGCAGATGCTTTAGCGAAGGGTGGTGTTGATATAAGACGAGAAACGGGACAAATTATAGATGTCTTACCACCAAAAGATTTATATGATAAAATCCAATCAATTCCAAATGCGAACGACCGATTTTTAATTTTAGAAGAAAGTAATAATTATATTAAAGACCTTCCAAGCAAACGAGATATTTTACGCAGAATTAATAATGTAGAAAGACTTTTACAATTGAAAGATATACCTTCGTTAAGAGCAGAAGCAGATAGAATTAGTAGATTAATCACTCCTACACCTGATACATACGAACAATTAAGTAACATTAAACGTATAATTAGAAATGTTATACCCACCTCCGCCCCGCCTCCCATTCCCCCCCGTATTCCCGTTGCCGAAGAACTTGGATATAGTAGAATGAACGACGAAGGATTACCCAATTACCAACCCCCTTCTATTCCACCTTCTTCCGCACAAATGGTAATAGCAGAACCCGCACCCGACGAAGATGCCCCAACTGCGAGAAGTGTGTTGCTTGGTTTGGGTTCTATTACCGATTTATTGCGTAGTGAAAATTTACAAGAGAATAAGGCGTTACTAACAGAATTAAATACATTTTTCGCAAGTAAAAGAGAATTTGGATTACAGAGAGGAAAAACTCCAAGCATATATAAATCTTCCAACACATTTTCATCTGTAGTAAATGGAAGTCTCCCCGCACAACGCCGATTTATACAAAAACACTCTACCAAATTAGATGAAATATTAAAAGAGTATCAATTTGATAAAGGAAAATCTGGAAAAGGAATTAGTGGTTGCGGTATAGCAGTAAAAGAACGTCGGTATAGTAGTAAAAGTGACGTTGATTGGGGTTCTGGTGTGTCCGCTACTGAAAGATTTGTCCCATTTGGACGTTTCGTAATCAATCGCTACAGATTAAACGATGATGTGATTGCCGTAAAAAGACCCGCTGGAAGTTGTATTAAAGAATTCCCATCTACCAGAGTTTCCAGAAATTTAGGAAAAGTGATTAGAAAAATTACTGGGAACGGCGTTCCTGATTTTGACGATTTAGAAATATTAGATGATGGTGAAAAAGCATACTTACACAAACTAACTAAAGAAAGTAGATTATTAGATAGATTAAGTATTCCTGCCCCCAAAAAGAGCGAGATAGATAAGGATTTGAATGAATTTGAAATAATGAAAGGGGAGATAATGAGCGGTAATGATAATATAGAAATGGTGAAAAAATTTAAGATGATGTTGTTAAAATTGAGTAACAAAAACGCTTTACCAAAAACCCAAGTGAGAGAAATTCTATATGATTTAACCAGTATGGGATTTTAGTAGGGGACAAGTCCCACCTACGACCCCCTATTTTGGTTATACCTTTTCTAAAGGTATATTAGTATATTTTTTTATCTTGTATAATATATATAAAATGGCGAATAGCGGATATTTTCCTGTTGTTCTTAATCCAGAAGTTAAACTACAGACGTTAAGCAGTCAATACACAACCCCATTTTTCTTTGGAGGTAGTCAAGTTCCGCAAACGTTACAATTAAAGGAAGGTTCATTTAGCGGTAGTGGTGTTTCTAAAAAGGGCAGAACATCATTAACAACCAAACGAAGTCCTATGATAAAATCATTTCCCAAAGTAAAGGCGATACTTGGGCGACTAAAATAAAAAAATTTAATTTAGAGAACTATTAAATAAAAAATATATCCACATATTATATATAATGAGAACTATTGTTTTAAACAGAGCGAACCTTGTTCCAGACGGACAGAATAACAAAATGGTTTATCAATTCCCCAGTTCAGTTGAATTTAAGGATAGTTATATTGCTTTATCACAAATTAGTATTTATTATTCTTGGTATAACATATCTACCGCATTAAATAACAATATTCTAAAATATACTTGGGTCGTTGGAACAACAACCACTACATACACCATCACCATTCCAAACGGTCTATATGAAATTTCAAGATTGAATGAACTATTACAATTTGCTCTAATACAAAACGGACACTATTTAGTAAATGCTTCAAACCAGAATGTTTATTATTTAGAAATGGTTGTAAATCCCGCCAGATACGCAGTTCAATTAAATACTTTTTTAGTTCCAACCTCTTTACCTTCTGGTTACACACAACCCGCTTCTTGGAGTGGATATGCTACACAAACATTTAATCCTCAATTTATTTTACCTGCTAATGTGAATAGAATTTTGGGATTTATCCCCAATTTTACTACTAATGCGAATACTAACAACGCATACATTCCTCCTGCTAATGATGAATATGAAGCAAAATTAGCAAATGGGACACTCTCCTATATAAGCACAAGTGCTCCCGACGTTCAACCCAATTCATCTGTTTTAGTAAGCATTTCTAATATTGATAATGCCTACGCACAACCCACCAGTATTATTTATTCAATTGTTCCGTCGGTTGCTATTGGTGCTTTAATTAGTGAAAAAGTCCCTCAATTTGCTTGGAATAAATTGATTAATGGAACATATAACCAGTTGAGAGTGACCTTTTTAGGAACTGACCTCAACCCAATTGTAATTAACGACCCATCTATTACAATATTGTTAGTAATAAAAAATAGAGGCGAAGAATAATTTTCTATTCTTAATTATATAGATGAGTAGCGAAATAAACGAACAATATTTAAACCGAATATATGATGAACTACAACGAGAACAAATGAAATTAATGAATGACTTTAAAAATGATGCGGGACTGGAAGATAAAGATATACAGAAACAGATTACTATGTTAAATGGATTGTGTTTAGGAATACTCCGTTTTAGAAATCTTAAAAAATTAATTTTAGAAAAAAAAAATAATTAGTTATAGTATAAGATGGTTACAAGAATGGTATATGCTCCTACGTCAAAACATATGGGTTTTTCAAGACACACCAGAGGTAACGTAAGCGGTAAGGGTTTTTCATCATTATTGTTAGATGGTGGAATGGGGGGCGGTTCATCATATTCATCTATAGATGATTACATTTCTACAACGGGTCGTAATATTGGGGGTGTTAGAGGAAATGGTTTAGGCAAATCTTTAATTGATAAATTGGGAAAATTGGGAAAAATAGATATGGAAAAAATGCCTGTTTCCAGAAAACCCAAAAATATTAATTTTTCACTTTAGTAATCCACTTTTAGAAAAAGTAGAGCAAAAAGTGTAATTATATTTGGTTATACCTTTTCTAAAGGTATATTTAGTAAAACAATTAAATTAAAATTGTATTATACCAAGATTTTTTTATCTTGTAATAATATATAAAATGTCCTGTGATAAACTCGTATTTGACTTGTCCCAAGAAGTAGAAGGTTCTCCATCTGTGTTTGTCAAGAAAGACTGGTTGAATATTTTAGACAACCAAAACGGCAATTACAATAGTAATCAGTCGGTTATTGATACTTCCCAATTGAGTAATTCCAATAAGTATATGTCTTACAGAGAGGCATATTTAGAAGTTCCTATGTTGCTTACTTGTGCTACTACTAACCTTGCTTCTTCTGCTGGTTTTAAACCTAATGTCGCTGGAACAAGTGCCGACTATGCCCTTGGACTTAAAAATTGGTTCGGGCAAATCGTCCATTCCTTAACTTTGGATTACAACGGCACCACCATCATTCAACAAACTCCTTATTGTAATATGTGGAACTCTTTTAAACTCCTTACTTCTTTGAGTTGGGGTGACGTTGCTTCGCAAGGTGCTACTATTGGTTTTTACCCTGATGACCCAACCACTTGGTCGTTAAATCTCGTCCCCTCGGTGGAAGGTCAGGGTGTTTGTAATAACACTACCAAAATTGTTTTCCCCACCACTACTGGTGTTTTTAATAAATTTAATTCTAATGGCGGTAATGAAGGTCTTGTAAAGAGAATTCAATATATCTCATATGACCCCGCAGGTGATAGTGGAACTGCCTCCGCTGTTGGTGGTGACGATACATACGGAACTTCTATGATGTCTGCGAATGCCTGTAATAATGTTTGGAAGTCATACGTCAGTTCTAAAGTTGATGGTGTAAATGGTGCTACGCAAGGTTCTTACCAAGTTTCTATAATGGCGACTATTTACCTTAAACATCTCCACTCGTTCTTTGCTATGTGTCCTTTAATTAAGGGTGCTTATATGAAGGCAACACTCAATCTTAATAACTGCTCTACCGCTTTTACTTCGGCGGGTGCTGGTGGTGTCCTTACTCTCGTATCCGTTTCTAATAGCGTTGGTGGTGTCAATCCTCTAATGATTGGTTCGGCGGGTGCGGGGCAAGGTGGTGTCGCCACCTTCGGTGCTGGTTCTTACATCGCCAATATTTCTGTTGGTAATACTTGTTTAGACCCCACACTCTCCTCATACGTAGGCAGAGGCAAACTCGCTCAATCTATTTACTTGTATGTTCCGTCATATACTTTTAACCCTGTTTTTGAAAGTGCTTACCTCTCGTCACCTGTAAAACAGATTAAATATACTGATATTTACCAATACCAAGTAACCAACGTTGCTTCTGGTGTCGGGTTCAACAACCTTATTACTAATGGTATTGCTAATATTAAATCCATTCTTATTATTCCCTTTTTCTCCACCACCGCTGGAAGCACCGCAACGGGTCTTCCTACTGGTATGCCTGTGTTCCAATCTCCTTACGACCCTGCTGGGTGCGGTGCTACTTCGCCTCTTATTTCATTCAACAATTTCAATATTGTTGTTTCAGGGCAAAATATCATTTACAACACTCAACAGCGTTCTTACGAGCAATTCAACAACCAACTTTACGGTGTGAATGCTGTGAATGGTGGTATGACCGATGGACTTACAAGTGGTTTGATTGATAGACTTGGTTTTGATATGGAGTATGGTTACTACTATGTTGATGTATCCCGTATGTTGCCTGTTGAAGAGAGTGTGCCTAAATCCGTCCAAATTATCGGCACTAACCAGTCCCTTCGTCCTGTTGATTTGTGGATTTTTATTGAATACGGTGTAGAGGTGTCGCTTGATGCCCTTACTGGCGTTAGAGTGTAAGAGAACTACGTCCCCATATGACCCATTCTTTATATATATATTGTTATTCCATATACATATAAACATTTTTCCTCCACTTTCTAAAAAGGGGGGATTTAGGCGTTATTATTAGTTAAGCATTTTCCATTATATTTTTATCTCAACTATATTATATAAATGTCTGTAGTTGAACTTGATTTATCACCTAAACAATCCAGTAAATTACGTAACGGACACCGAGTTAGTGTAAGACCTGCGATGAAAGGCGAGGGTGTGTGTGTGGTTGTTAGACCAGAAACATACGACATCGTTAGTCGGGCATTCGGGCGAGGAAAGGGTGCTGTAATAGCATTAAATCCTGAAGAACTAATGGCGAACGCCCAATCCGCAGGAGAAATGGAAGGTAAAGGGATTTTTGGTAAAAAATTTGATAAAGGAGTGGAGAAATTGGTTGGTAAAAAAAATAAGAAAGCAATATATAGCGAAGTAGAAAAACGATTTAAAGAACCGATTAAAAAAGGTATTCAACAGTTACAAGATTACGCACCCGAATTGGGAGCAAGTGCTTTATCGGGTCTTGCTGTGGCGGTAGGACAACCCGAGTTCGCCCCCATCGCTGGGGCGTTCGGTGCTAAATATGGTGCTAAATATGGTGATATGGCGGGTAATTTCGCACAAGATTATTTAGAAAATCCTTCTGCCTACAATACTAAAGGGGGTAGTAAGCGAATAACAAAAGAAAGTTTGAATAAAATGTTGGGAACAAATATGGGTTATTTGGAACGAGCAGGTTTAGCAAATGCGAAAGAATTACAATACCGAGCGGGTATGATGGCGGAGCAAAAAGCAAGGGATATGGGGGGTATGGGACTGATGGCGGGTTCTGGTATGTTTGCTGGTTCTGGTTTATACGTTGGTTCAGGTGAAGGTCTATATGCTGGACGGGGATTTAGAGCGACAGGCGGACAATTGGGCGGTATGGGACAACGAGTTTTACCACAGGCACTCTCATCTCAACCTTATTCTGCGAATTACCAATTTAGAAGCACTATGCCTCCCGCTTATCAAAAAGTAGGAAAAGGGTTATATGCTTAAATCCACTTTTTAGAAAAGTGGAGCAAAATTTCCACTTTTTAGAAAAGGTATAATTTATATGTTTATAAATCGCAAAATTAATTTCTAAACATATAATATAGAAATGTCTTTAACGGATACACAACTGGAACTTTTAGCAAAAAAAATGGAGTTCCCATTAGCAGGAATATTTTTTAAAGATGAGATGCCTTCCAAATTGGAATTGAATAAAGGATATATAATTAATATTGATGACGCACAAGACGAAGATGGAAATGATAATACGGGAACACACTGGACGACCTTACAAATTAATAAATATCCTAATGGAAAAACCGAAGGTATATATTTTGACCCGTATGGTGTTGGTATGCCTCAAGATGTAGAAAAAGCAGTAGTTAATACTATTGGTAAAAAAATACCGCATACAACCAAAGACATACAAAGTCTAATGAATAATGCTTGTGGTTACTTTTGTAGCGGTTTTCTACATTTTATTAACGCTTCTCAATACAGGAGTAAAGACTTATACACAGATGTATCAACATTTTTGGATATGTTTGACGACCTTAATAAGAGCGTAGATTTTAAAAAGAATGAATACATATTGAAACACTTTTTTAGAAGCACCGATATAGATAAACGAGTTCCAATTTCAATAGACAACATCGTAAATACAGATGGGGGCGGAGTAGATTTAACAAAAATACCCGCTGGTATGAAAATGATGTAACCGCCCCTAAATCACCCCTATACTCTAACTCACCCTACTTTTTTAAGAGTGTTCCTTATTTTTCTCTTTTGTAAGATACTCTTAAAAAGTTAGGGTGTAAAAGGGGGAAAGGGTAGAGTTTAGAGTATTTCATATAAACTAATTGATTTATATGAAAAGATAATATATATATTTAAAATTATAACTTAAAGACAACGCCTTATATTAAATTATAATATAAAGATGAACGCAGGACAAATGATTTACTATATTAACGGGAATGGCGAACAAACACCTTATATGATATATGGTGTTGAAAATAAACTGGTAATGGCGATTGCTATTCATAGACAAAAGGATAATATTGAAAGGATTTGTATCTTGGCGGACAAGATTGATAATTTGTGTTTTAAAATTGAAGACGCAGATGACGTTGATGGTAAGGATTATAATGTGGTAAGAGATGCTTTAAATAAAGATGAAAAAAGCATCAAAATATATTTCAAACAAAATGGTATTAATTAATCCTTCTTTACATATGTATCCAACATAGACGAAGAAGAACCCATATCCTCCATAGTATTAGCAATTTCATTTTTCTTGCTAATAGTATCCCCAAATTTATCAGTAAGGTATGTGTGACGTAGTTGATTTACACCAACTTTTTTACCATCAAAGATGCGGTTAAGACGCTGGTTCAATTTAACAGAACTCAATTTATTCATATTAGTATCAAACAACAAATATTCAGTAGGGTTTATTTTAGACCATTTTAGAATGATGTTACGTAATTGAACTGGAATATCTACCTCCTGTTTGCCGTATGTTTTTGCGGTCTTGTATGAATTAAAAACAAACTTATTTTTCTCCATATAATTATCTGTTTCCTTATCAATATTTCTAATTTTAAAATCAACAAAATCTTTACTGCGTCTTGGTTTAATGTAAATAGAACCCAATACACACATTATAATATAATTTTGTATTTGCTGTAGGTCACTTGCGGTAATGTTTTTCTTTTTCATTATCAAATCGGCATTATTTTTCAAGTCATCGCAGACTGCTTTAATGTCACTCGTTTCAACCCAAGACGCTTCTTGTGCTTCGGTTTTAACTTGTTTAGAAATATCCTTATTATAATCTCTTACGTCGGTCGCCATCAAGTCCCGATAAGGTTTTTTATCTGTAATGATTACTAAACTGGATAAAATAGTTTTTCTCCTGTTTGGGGGCATATCCTTTAGGAATTTCAATACGGGTTCGGTATTATCAAATTTCGCTAAATCAATTGGCGTTTCTTCTCCAAAAACTCTTTTAAATAAGTTTTTGAGAATAGAAGAGTAGGTAGTGAGAGAACTTTTAGACAAAGTTGGGCGTTTTTTGGAAATGTATTCTTTAATTTCTTCCATTTTATAAATTAAGTAGAGATTATTATTTAGGCGATTTTAATTAATTATAAATATTAAAAATTAATTAATATATCTTTTCATTAAATTTTAATATAAAGAATTTTTATCTCTCTATATATTATAAATGGAAGTCCGCAGTTTTAACAACGACCTTAATTTTGGATTAGCAAAAGAGTTAGAGATTATAGATATTCTCAAACTTAACTTTGAAGACGAAGCAGATATTAGAAATACCAAAGACATTTATAATGATGATTACTACATATATGATTTTGAAGCAAAATCGGGAACGTCATTTGAATTGAAAAGCAGAAGAGTAAATAAGAATACTTATCCTACCACCATAGTCCCCGTAAGTAAGATACGAGATACAGATAAAAAACAAATATTTATATTTAATTTTACTGATGCCTGTTGTAGTATTGAATACAATAAAGAAGTGTGGAGCAAGTTTTTAATCAAAGATGTAACCACTTGGCGGTATGGGAAAATAGATATGCCTAAACCTCATTACCATATTCCAGTTAATTTATTGGAAGATTTAATAAGGACGTATAATTTACCAGCGAGAGAAACAATTATCCCCAGAAACATTCCGTTATACGTTGGTGCTAATATGAGTGCTATAATCTAATCATTAAGCAATTGATATGTTTATACATATATATATCAATTATTAACATTAATATCCATATTATATTGTTTAAAACGCATATAAGCATTAAATAAATTAATTTTATTAATCCTTTATACACATTTTCGTTGTATTATACATATATTAATATTAATAATGGATTAATGGTTGTATAAACATATCATTTGCTTAACATTAATATAATGATATGTCTTTATATCAGTTTATCATATAAACATATTTAGGTTCTTCGCATTTTAGATGCTAATGTCATCGCCTCTTTATAAGACACACCTTTATCCTGTTGAACTTTCTTGACAAAATCAATCCAGTCGCTTCTTCGTTTGGGTTTCATACCCATACCCGCCTTCAGTCCCATACCTGCCGTCAGTCCCACACCCCATTTCGTCGCCAATTTATCAGTTCCAACGGCGGTCGCTTTAGAGGCGGTTGCCCCCGCCAACGTTCCCACAATAGGATTAGCACCAGCAACACTTCCAAGCGAACCAACCGCCAACCCAGCAAGGGCGGGGACGGCAGTCCTTAAAGAGAACCCAGCGAGTTTTTTACCGTAGTCTTCTGCTACACCATCTTTGTTATTAACGATATTGGTGGCGGGTTTTACCACTTCTTTACTAATCGTTTTTCCTACATCTTTCACACCTTTACTAACACTTTTACTAATAGACTTGAATATATTTCCACCACACATACGGCAACACCCATTACCATCAATTCCGCAACCAGCAACGCCCATACCTACACTTCGGTCAATTCTATCAATTCGCATCTTTATATTATCTGTTGAGATTAAATTTTTACCATTTCCAGTTATTTTTTTTCCCATTTTTCTTCCCATTTTATTTAATTGATATGGTATATTATTTTTCCTACCATCACTATCTACTCTCTCGGGTTGTCGTATTCCTCCATCTTTAACTGCTCTCTTTGATTGAAATGCTTTATCTTTTTGTTCTCTTTCATCTATTCTATCTAAATCGTCCTTTTCTGCTTTCTTTTTCTGCTTCTCCGCTTCCTTTTGTGGTTTTTGTCTTATCTTTTTTAAATTTATTTTATCTTCCTCCTCAATTGCGTCGGTTATTTCTGTTGGTGAAATTCTTTTTAAAGGGTATTTTTGTGTGAGATGTAGAAACATACTATATCTTCTCTTCTCCATCGCTATTCTCTTCGCCGTCGCTGTTTCTTCACTACTTTGTCCTCCTCCTTTTCCTATAATTACGTTTTTATCTAAACCCCTTAAAGATTTTGATGAATGGATGTCTAATGGATTATACGTTTTTCCTTTTATTAATATATCATTCTCTCCTCTTGATTGAAAAGGATTTAATGACGAAACTATATCGCCACTTGTTCTTATATCTGTTTGATTTTTATTACGTTGATTTTGGAATGGGATTGTTGCTTTATTTAGCGTAATCGTTTCTTTGGATTTTTTTCCTAAAAGTTCCGCTTGTAGTCCCCCTTGACTATGCCCGATTGTTGATACATTTTCAGCACCATATTTCTTCTCTGCTTTCTTTTGGACTTTTTCCGCTTCCTTGTATCTTGCGGTTTTTTTATATGCGGATTTACCACCAAGAGCGTAAATAGCATTATTTCCCCAATCTAAAATACCTTCCGTTCCCATATGTCCTACTATAACTTGTTCGGTTTCTGGATTAACATATACTTTACTTGTTGATGTAGATAAATCTTTATCTAATTCGTAACCAGCAACTTTATCTCTTCCATCATACGAAGCATCTAATAATTTCCTTAAATCTCCTGCTGTTATACTACCGCCACTAATTTCCGCTTTTTTCGCTTTATTCCTTAAGTATCGGGCATCGTCACTTCTTTTTTTCTGTGCTTTTATTGCCGTTTTTCTCTCTTCGTCTGTTGCGTATTTAACGGGTCTTCCTTTCTTTTTTGCGGTCACCTTTTTTTCTTCTTCTTCTGCTTTTCTTTTTTCTTCTTCTTCTGCTTTTCTTTTTTCTTCTTCTTTTCGTTTTTTATTTATATCTATGTTTTTCTGTAGTTTTTCTGGTCTGCCTCTTTCTTTAAGTTCTCCTAATGCGGTTGATGGAATATTTTTTGGGTCGGTGTCTTTATATTGTTTTACTTTATCAAAATGTTTGGTAATCATTAATCTATCTTTTGGTGGAAAAGATGATAATGGGATTGTTTCGCTCATACCTTCCATTAAAATAGCATCTTCTACGGGTTTTCTTAAAATTTTAATAGATGTTCTACCATCTCTTACTGATAAGTTACGTTCTTTTGTCATAGGATTTACTAATTTAAATCCTCTTTTTGTTCTCGTAGCATACCAATCAGGTATTATTAATTCGGTTTCTCCAACCATATCTATTTTTACTTGGGGTTCATTTGCTATTTTCACCCCCCTTTTTTTATTTCTCGCTTCCGCCATTTTCTTCGCCCAATCTTTCGCTTCTTGTGACCCTTTAATATACGTCGGCATATAATTATATACTATACAAATATAATTATTTTTCGTATCCCACTAAATATACCTTTAGAAAAAGTATATTTTCTAAAAGTGGATTTAAAACATATTGTCTTTACTTTCTCCATTACTTAAACTCGCTGATGGTGAATGTGGGTGAAGTATTCTAAATTCTGCTTCCTTTTCTTCGGCATCTGTATCTCTAATCACTCTAAAACAACAAAAACTCGCTTCTTTACATTTTGACTTAAAAATCATCTGTGCTATTTTTAATATTAATCCGCTTCCAGTCGCCACTAAAGTTAAATAGAACACCTCGCTTAACATTACTACTATAACAGAAGAAAAAAATACAATACACCACCTCCCGAAATGATTGCTAATAGTGAAACCGCATAGGATACGATTTTGTTCTGGAACTCCATTTGCTCGTCAGTCCATTCGTCTGCCGATAAAATGGGGACATTAGTCGCTATAATGACATTTTCGGCAGAATGTTCGCTATTCATCATATATATATACTTCCACTTTTAAAAAAAATAAAAGTATATTTTGTAAAGGTATATTATTATACTTCCTCTAACTTTATTTTATACGGAACTCCATTAATTACAACCACTAAATGTAGTCCGCTTGTAGGACCCGAAGTCGCACTTAAAAGATTGGTGTTTCCAGTTATATCCAACCCACTTGTGGTAATGGGACTGATTACTGCTGGGAAGGACACCATTTCTTTTGTAGCAGTATCGTATTGTAGTTGGTTGAATTTTGTAGTATCCACTCTAATAGGATTAACAAAAAAACCTGCTTGATTTGGATTGAGAGCAAGACCCGAAGCGTTTAAACAGATTGAATTTGCGGTTTGAGATAATTGACCTGCTGAATTACCAATAGCGATTGAATTATTCCCTTGTCCTGTTGTTGTCCCTTTTCCCGCACTCGCACCAATCGCCACAGCATATTGCCCCTGATTTGAATTTCCCGCATTCGTTCCAATCGCCACCGCACCCACACTACCATTAGTAACCTGTG
>Ga0070748_1000807_pt1 | contig 14635 bp, 16 predicted proteins | sample VirMetDEL_Nov_12_FD_77015 | JGI IMG/M metagenome (GOLD analysis project Ga0070748, IMG submission 77015) | Aqueous microbial communities from the Delaware River and Bay under freshwater to marine salinity gradient to study organic matter... | ecosystem: Environmental > Aquatic > Marine > Coastal... | reverse complement strand
CCTTAATTCGCATTGAAACCGATGCAGGTCATGGTGCTGGTACCCCGATTAGTAAAACCATTGAGCAGTATGCCGATATTTACGGCTTTACGTTATTTAATATGGGCATAAAAGACATTTAAAACCGGATAAACAGAGTAAACAAAAAGCCCTGTAATTACGGCAACACCATTCAATCAAAACATGCTTAACTTAATGGTGTTGCCCTTAGCGGGGCGTTAGAGGCCTTTAGAGTATGAGATGTATTACCATATTTTTGTTGTTAGTTTCGAGCATTGTTTCTGCTAATAATGAGAAACTAAAAATTACACAGCTAGCTGATAATGTATATCAACATGTTTCATATAAAAAAGTAGAACCTTGGGGGATGGTTGGGGCATCAGGTTTAGTTGTTGTTGACGGAAATAATGCTCACATTATTGATACGCCTTGGACGCAAGAAGAAACTGAAAAATTAATTAATTGGATAAAGTCAAAAGATCTAATTATTAAAAGCAGTATAGTTACTCATTTTCATGAAGATGCTAGTGGTGGAATACCATTTCTTAATAAGTCTAAGATAAAAACATATGCTACACCTTTAACTAATAACCTACTTAATTCAAAACACCGAGAGGTATCGAGTGATCAAATTTCTAGTAGTACATTTGAATCTGTTGGCAGTACAAACAACCTTAATCTAGTGCCTCAAATAATATAACAGTTATGAATTTACAGGGTTCCACAACTTAGTTCTCTTATACCTTATTAAATTAAAGGCCAAAAAAAATCGCCTTAAGGCGATTTTTTTAATTATATTTATTTACACCGTACATTCTTCGACTTGATTAGCTTTAGCAATCATTTCTTTTTGCTCCGTAATCGTTTCTCTTACAACTTTATCAAAGAATTTTCTTTTTTCTTTTGCTGAAGCATTACGCACGAATTCACTAAAAGCTGTCGAAGTCACTTTTTCTCTTCGTTCTGTAAGTTTACTTATCATTTTTGCTCCTCGTTTATTCCCGCAATTGTTTCAAGCGAAGCGCGATTGTACTTCTTGTTCAAAATTATATCAATGTCGGTTACATTAAACTGCGGTTTCTTACTCGTCCCATCAATATTCTTTTCAATAAAGATAATATCGATATTTTCTTTAAACTCTGCTTTCAATTTAGAGACAACTTCTTGTGATTTCAAGAACTGGTCGACAAAAACATCTGCTGGGACACGTCTTCCTTCAATTTTTTCTCGTGCCTTAACCAAGCGCCACGCCTGCTCTGGTTCCTGATACACAAAAATTATCAAAACATATCTGCTCTTACGTATGGAGCGTTCAATGTTAGAGCGTGCTTTGTCAAAACTGGATAATGTCGAATCTAATAAAAAGCTAACCTTTCTACGGAGAACTCGGTCATGTACCGCCTCTACTAAAAGCGTAGCTGCTTTTTGAAAAAGTGGCGAATTATGCCCCTGGTAATGTTCAAATTCCTTTCTGTATTCATCATTTTCAATATGCACCAATGCCAGTTTTTGATTCTCTTTAAATGAATTAATCATATGCCTTGCCGTTTCTGTTTTACCGGCGCCAGGAGAGCCTGCCATAAATACAGACACAGCGCTGGCCTCTTCAGGGAGGCTGTCTACAATACCTTTAGCAAAGCTTTTCTTGATTTTTTTAGCATATGCGATAGCTTGCTTTATTATTTCATCGTCTGACATTTTTAAAATACATTAGCGTAGTTCAAGAAATGATACCCTTTAAAGTCTTGGACTAAAAGGGCTCATTAATGGTGTAAAAAGCAACTGATAAGCGTTAACTGTATAGTGAATTGACATCGACTTTAACAAAAGTCTCCACACTTCATTTTATTTAATACTTGCTTCAAGCTCATTCTCCCTTGCTTGGTAGACATCAATGTTATTGGTGTTTGACCACCCAAAGCTGGCAATTCTATACACATCCAGGTATCTAACGCTTCATGTGAGTCAAAGAGCGATATCATCTCATTATGCAAAGCATTCAGTTCAATAATCACATTGGCAGATACATCGACTACTGTGTTTGCTTCAGATTCAACGATATCACTTGCAACGCTTACTCCTTGAGAAGTCGTATCAGCCAACATATCAGGTCTTTCTGGCATAAAGCTTTCGTCCGTAAGTGGAGGTTGTGCAAAATAACTATCCCAACTTTTATTTTCATACGCGCAGATTAAACCTGCAAGCATATGTAGCTCATTACCTTCAGCTGAGTGGTATTGGGCATCCCAAAGTTGTTCAACACGTTTTAAGGCTATCTCAAGTTCTTCAGTGTTAGATATTTTGTTGATAGATAAGATGTTTCGCGCTGAAATTCTACTGTTGCGAGATTGTATTAACTCATTAGCTTCTTTTTTTTGTGTGATTGCCTGAAAAATACGGTGATATTCGAGCACATCTTCAGTACTGTCGTCATATTGACTACTCAACGGTTCGGAAACTGTTAAAATATCACTGCACATGCCAGCAAAGCAGTGCTGACACAAATCAATTGTAAACCACATACCATCACCATGAATTGCACCATAACCGCAACGGTGCTCAATAGAAATGAATTCTCTAAACTCATACCCTTCATCAACACACGCCTCTAAACTACAACCATCACAAATTAAGGTAATAACCTCGGTGCGCTCAACAGTTTTGAATTTTTTCATGAGTGTTCCTTAATATAATAAGGCGACATACCTTGCTTGACCGATAAAAATTGCTGCATGGTGAGTGATACAGATGTGGGCAGAGCATCAACTTTATAAATACTGTTTTGGGTGTGAACTAATAGCTTTTCAGTATCAATTTGTTGTATGAAGCTGCTTACCATCCAATCTCCGGTTTCCCAACGACCACAAAAATCATCCTCAACAATCCCATAAATAAATTGGAGTTGAAGATTATCAACGTAAATTAATTCAACATTCTTTATTGTGCCTGTAACTGATGTTTTCACTTTAATCACCCTCAACGGTAATGAAGAAACTGTTTGCCATGCCTGTTTTGTCAAATGGCTTACTGATAGTCGTCTCCATGTCGTCATTGCCTACAATATAAAACTGCGTTGTACCACCCAACCCCATTGCAACATGTAGCCAATCAACGCCATTCAATCGTATTAGCCATTTTTTAAATTCTTTAACCGTTAACATGTCTAATCTCCTTAACGTCATTAGGCGTTAATAATGATAAAACTGATATTGAAAGTGGCGTTAATGCCGATGGATGCGTATGTGAATACACTTCTTGGAGTTTCTTAATGCTGACATGCGTATAAATCTGCGTCGTCGATATATCAGCATGTCCCAGAAACTCTTGGATATAGCGCAGGTCTGCACCTTCTTCCAGCATATGTGTCGCAGCACTGTGACGAAAAACACAACAAGCACCTTCATCAACTACGCCTGAAGTAAGCAAGTATTTGTGCACCAAATCTGACGCTGTATGTGGACTAAAAGCTCGACCACGATGATTTAGAAATAAGAAGTCTAATGACTGTATAGTGGTCAATCTTGGGCGAACATCTCTGATATAGAACGCAAGCCATTGGCATGCACGTTCAGATAAGGGAACGCGTCTATCTTTTTGACCTTTTCCTTGCCTTACCATCAACACGTTATTTTTCAAATCGACATTTTTTAGTCTCAGTTCAACTAACTCTCGTCGACGCACAGCACTGGCATACAGCAATTCTAATAATGCTCTATCACGATACCCTATTAAACCAAACATAAGCGGTAGCTCGAAAACTTGCAGTACTTCATCTTTATCGAGTATGTTTTTAGGCAAGCGTTTTGGCTTTTTAGGTAATTCCATTTTATCTAAGGGGTTATGTTCAACAATGTCATTACAATAAAGCCGCCAAACAAAACGCTTTATCGACGTCATGATATTGCGCAATGAATCCATTTGAATTTGGCCACCATTACGTCCTTGATAATTACGATAGGCATGCATCTGATAATCATCAACCAAACGCTGAGTCACTTGGTTAATATCTTCTACTTCGTTCAGCATGCACCAGACAATAAAACGGTTAATATAATGCTTCTTACCTACGAGTGTGGCTGAGCTTTCACCATGACTTAAGCAGTATTCCAAATAATAAGTGAGACAATCGGTTAGTAAACGAGGATTAGTAGGTTGCATTACTTCCCCCTTGCCATTTTTGAGCATGTTGTATTAACTTAATGAGCACTTTATCGCCCCTTGCATCCTGAAGAAGCTGGTTAACATCATGCCAAACAGGTAGCGCTACGACTTTAACGCGAATGCCGACTGACAAAAGCTTTATTGCTATTTGAGAGATTTTCTTTTGCCAAAATTCAGTCGGGTTAATGCAAATTTTGACCAACTTAACACCTGAGTGATTAAGCAATGCTATTTGTTCATCTGTAAGTAACGGAAGGTGAATAAGCCCGATACAAGGCTCGGGATATACTTGTATTAACGACACAGCTTCAAGCGGACTTTTAACCAACACAATAGATTTTGGCCTGCTCTCTAAGATATCCTGATTAAACAATGTGTCCTCCTCAATGAGGTGATACGTATACGGTGAACTTCCCCAGCAACAGTTTCTGGCTCTTAAACGGCCATAACCACCAACAATTAAATTAAGTCGTTTCACAGGAAAGGAAATGCATCCCCTGAAAATCTCTCTTCCATTGGGTTTAATAAAACCAGTACATTGCAGAGAACGCCGAACAAGTTTTCGCTTTTTTTCACCGGTTATTTGTTGCAGTAATGTTCTATCACCAAAACCAAGTCTGTATTGCTCAATAGTGTTAACACTAATGCCTCTACCGACGATATAACCCAGAGCACTATCATCATTTAGCAGTGATTGATGATAATGCTCGAAGGCACTGGTTAATTGACAGTAAGTACTTTCTCCAATAATAGGGTTTACAGGAAAGCTAGCAGGCAATTCGAGATGAAGTTGATTTAACGCCGAGGAAATCATTACACACCTCCTTTTCTAGCACTCAACAATTGTCTAATTGACGGCTCTTTGGTGCGATCGATGATATGTGCGCTATGCACAATGCGGTCAAGCACGGAGTCAGCAATGCTAGAATCTTGAAATGCGTCATGCCACGTTTCAATAGGATATTGTGATGTGATGAGTAGTGAACTATTTTGGTCGCGCGACTCAATAAGCTCAAACAATAAGTGTCGTTCATCACTATTCATCAATGCATTGCCCCAATCATCAAGGATAAGCAACTTAGCGCGATTTATTTTACGAATAAACTTCACCAAAACACCTTCCTTTTTAGCGACAATAAGTTCAAGTAATAACGTTGCCAAGCGATAAAACAAGGTAGGAATATGTTGCCTAATGGCTGCATTCGCAAAGATACAAGCCAATGATGTTTTACCTGTGCCTGTAGGACCAATGATAAGCAAGTGTGCTCGGTGAGTTATCCATTCACATTCGACTAGTTGATTGATAACTTTGGCTTTGAGCTTCGGATAGAGCGTATAATCAATATCGTCAATAAACATATACGGATAACGCAATTTTGCTTGTCGTGTCAGTGTTGCCACACGTTTGTCTGAGTTCGCTTGCAATTGCGCATCAAGCAGCAAGGATAGTCGTTCAGAAAAACTCATATGGTCATATTCAGGGCTATTTTCTTGGTGAGCTAATAGATCAGAAAATGCCCTGACTTTTAATGTGTTGCACTTATCTAAAAGTGTTGAACTATTCATAACGTCCTCCTTCAAAGTAGGACTTTCCACGGATATTAGCGTGTTCTATCGTGGTTTGTTCTAGCGGCAGTTCCCAAGCTCTTGCACGGATAACTAATTCTATTTCATTAGGCTCATACCAATTACGGGACAGTGCATAATGACAAGCAGAAGAGAACACCTCAGCACCACAGGTGTCACAAAGTTTTTGCAGATCCATGCAATGTTTACCCACGGCGCGAGATTTAGTATTGCTAGTTTGCGCATATTGTTTTTCAACTACTTTCTCAACATCTTCACCAATTTCTTTTGCCCACGCCATAAAGGTGCCTTTGGATTTTCGTTCTTCAGCGAGGTGCGCCGGTTTCATGTGCTCTTCCAACCTAATAAACCCCGATGACAAGTTACTTAATTTATGATTTATAACTAGGCCGCCATTAAAATAAGCAAGTAATTCATGGTCAGTAATGCGCACAGTGATCTCTTTGCCAACCAAGGTATAAGGCACAGAGTATTCATATCCTTGATACGGAATTAGATAGGTTGAGGGGACCTTCATTATTTTTTGCACAACAAACGGTGTTAACGCCAAACTTGGTAACACCTTAAGTTTTGGCATTTCTGTCTCAAATAGTTGATTTCGACTTTCAGGTCGCTTTTGAAATGGTTGACTATTAAGTTGCTCTACTTCTGCTAAAAGGTGCGTATTAACTTCATGTAAACTGAAAAAGCTAAGGTCACTATTCATCACAACTAATATACGTTGGGTGATAAACTTTACGGCGGCTTCAGCATTCGGGTTGTCTGTCGGTGTTGCAACGCGAGAGGTATCGCAGATACAGCCATAATGCTGTGCAAACACTCTAGCATTATCATTTAATAACGCTATTCTAGCGGCTTTAGTCACCATAGCTTTCGCATTATCAAATTGAACAACTTCAGGCACACCGCCATAATATTTTAGTGCTTTCGTAAGAGAGAGTATCCAACTTTTAGACGTCATATCTGGCGTGGCAAAGGCAAACAACTTTTTGGAATACCCCAAGCAACCGACAAAAACATTAAGATACATCTCTTTACCACGGACGCTGTATTTTAAGCGTGTTCCCGCGTAATCAATAAAAAGTACTTCGCCTGGTTGATAAAGCTGCTTCATACAAACATGGCGTGCAGCGAGATGTTCTCGAACAAGTTCATTAAACCGAGAGCGCTTATATGAAAGCTTGCCGTATTTAAGTCTATGTTCATCATGGAGAACACGTAATGATTTTCGTCGTTTCCCTTTTTTATTGAGTTCACGATAAATCTCATCAAAATCAGGAAATATTTTTTGGGAAACTCTTTGTTTCACCTTAGGGTAAAGTAGTGCTTGAAACTCACTATCAGTTAAATGTTGAATATCTTGCCACTCAACATTTAACTCAAGGAGCTTCCCTCTTATTCTACCGATCGTTTGATGAGTACATAATGTGATTTTTTCAATATAACGATCGGAATAATCGCTAAACATCAATGCAATTCTGGCCACTTCACGTGCCATAAATAAAGCTATCATAGTTCACCTCTGTTTTAGTAAAAACAAAGGCGCAAAGGTCTAAGTTAACCACATAAGCTAACTTGACAAACTACCGTTTAAGAACCATAGTTTATTTGTCGAAGACACATACGACAATGACTATATAATCTCGGTTTGGGTACCAGCCTTACCGAGATTGTTCTTTTTGCGCCTCAATAAAATTAACGTCTCATTCTTTCTCCTTTATGGATTTATATTTTTGTTCAATAAGCCAAGCAACAATATCTTCCGTGAGGGCAAACTTTCCTCTTCGTTTATCTATTTTAAAGATAGAAAGGTTAATATCACCTTGTTTAAACGCTAACCGAAAAGCGGCCCCCGTTTTATAGCCTAAAACTTTATGTAAATCTTCGCCGCCAATAACGGGACCAAAAAGCGCCATTAAGTCACTGTGTATTTTTTTAGCTAACACTTCTTTCTCGTTACTGGCCCGAATTTCCTCCACCTCACACTACCTTATTTTTGAGTTATCCCTTGACTCTAGTTCCTTTTATTTAACCCCGCCAGAGTACTAAAACTATTATTTCTGGCCTACAATATAATGACTAAACGCCTCTGCACGATAGATACTGCATAGGATTATGAATTCCTTATTACAGATAATTAATTTGTGAAGTGCTCATGGGAAGGAAAAAAAATTCAGTCGGCCACCAACTAAAATACTATTGCTATATGCTAAATGTTGCAGAAGAAGCGGGGATCAAACCTTGCGGTTACCAGTTACAAAAATCGCTAGGGTTGCTACCTGCTCAACTGAATCGTTCAAAAGGTCATAGAAATAACAAGTGGGATAGGCATTTTTATTTCAAAGATAAAACACCATCAGATGCTTCTATAAATGAAATACAAAAACGTTTCAAAAGAAGTAATTACATCCTCGAATTGCCGTTATGGATGATATTTGATTTTCCAATATCCTCCCATGAATGGATATACGATATGTTTTTAAAAATGCCGGTAAATATCAAACGACACCTTTTTCAACTGCATTCACCTTATGAGTTAAAACAAGAGATACCGTCAAGGGCGCTCGAAGCTATTGAACGAATAGGCACCGAGCATGCATTAGCATGTTTCATGGGGTTATTCATATTGGAAGTTAATAAAAAAATCGATCTATGTATATATGACAATATCGAAAAATTTATAGAGCGAACCCTAAAAAGGTGTTGTTTAGAATCTCCACTAAATAAAATAAAAGCAGAGCTATTTGATGAGATTGTGAGGTTCATTAACATCCCATATAATATTCCTGAAGATTACATTATTATTGAATCCCGAGCACGATTTTTATATCAAGTTGAAAGCTTGAATATTATTTTTAACGCCTTTAAAAAAATGCACATCACTGAGAAAACAAAAAATGAACGTGAATTAACTTATTGGTTAATGAAAGGAAACGATTCTGAAATTATTAAAGACTGTCATCGCATAAACAATAGACAGCCATTAACAAGGGAAAGTGAGGGAGTATTATGGGTGTTAGAGCACATGTTGTATCAGTCAAAAGGGCTTATGAAAGATAGATTAAAGTTTTTATATGGTTTTTTTCTCAAAGGCGATTAATCAAAAAATAATCCTCATTTTTATTCTCGCGATTAAATCAGTTATAGATGGCTCAATTGTGGTTAAATTTACAATATCGATTTGCAAGCTTTCATCGTTGAGGTGGCATATTTTTTTTGACTACCATGACACGATTACTATCGTTCAAGTGGTCCAAACCATCGAAATATATATTTGGAAACATCTCCAGAATTATCCGATAAGCGCATTAGTTACAGTACGTTAAATCATAGAGGTTTCGACCACTTTTATGGGTATAAAGGTATAGTTGATAGTGGTTACGATTTCACGGTCGCAAACTACGAACCAGGTGGTCCCAAAAAATTGGAAGTAAATTAGAAAGTCACTGGCGAGATGTAGCTATAGCCGCATCAGAAGGAGGCATTAGAGCAATACACACGACATTGAAGTAAATCTAAAACTTAGGGGAAATTAAACAACATTATTAATTACAAAAGCAAAACGATGTAGGAGGCAGAGTGAACATAACTTTACTGAAAGCCGTCATTTTATCTGTTGAATTTATAAGACATACCTTAACACATACTGTAAGTAGTACTGTATAGTCTGTTTTTTGGTCAAATAATTTGTGTAAAACACAAAGTTCGTTATAATGATGTCATTCTAGTTCTTCGATTAGCCCTTAACTGACTATCGAAGTTGACGCAATTCGTCATCAAGATTTATCTAGTAATAGATATTTCAATGAACTGGAACATAACAACAATGGAATGGAATTCATGAAGAAAACAAATAAAACGTTTAAAGTATTCTTAGTGCTTTTTGCCGTATCAGGTGTAGCAGTTGCAGTCGACTATCAAGAACAGAACACTCCAAAAAATGAAGTTATAGTCGGAAATGATCTTGGATCATTTAAACCACCACCAGCATCGGATAGTTTTTTAGATAAAATCAAAAATTATTTAAGAAAAGTTTAGTTTTATCACTATTTACTGAAAAGGCGTTGATTTATTCAACGCCTTTTTTATTTCTAAATTATACACTTTAGCGTTTTTGCTATTTTTTCATGATAAAAATATGTTGAGGCTAGCTCATTACAACCACCAACATCCTTTAAAATTTCATTTGAAAGTAATAAATATTTTTTATCTTTAGATATGTAATATAACAATGCGTATGAGTTTAAAAGAGTTCTTTTAATCCGTGTATTAATCCCTCTTTTATTAATAAACTTCATATCATCTACCGTGAGCTTATCTGTATTATTACTATTGAGCTTAGCTTCTTTTAGCCATTTAATCGCAACTTCTAGAGCGTTAATTTTTGATGTCTTATCAGCTTCAATCACCTTCAATCTGGCTAAATGATATTTCCAAGTAATTTGAATTGCCATAGATAATTTATCTACACTTAGACTTTCATAACGTAAAACAGCATCATCAATTTGGTCTCTTACCAACGTGACATTCTTTTTACTCATGTCTTCAATGTCATGAATTGTGTCCCATGCATCAATAATTGGTGATATAAACTCATGATGTAGCAAAAATTTTTGCTTCTGCTCATATTCAGCTCCATAAAAAGTTTTCTTATACAGCTCGTTCGCCTCTGTTTGAAAAACAAAATAAAAAACTACAAAAAACCCAATAATGATTAGCGCATGCTGTAGATGATTCTGCCCCCAGAGTGTAATTTTAGCCCCAAGTGCTTCTAAAGAGATCCCTTGACTACCTGAAGAATCTTGACTTCCATTTGTTTGTGGTTGGTTTGGCATCTGTGAAACAGTCTTATATATTTATTATTTTTATAACCGACATATTATGTCATTTTTCATTTGAATTCACTAATATTTTATATTAAAGATAAATATTAACTACTGTTCTTGATCTTTGAAAGTAAATATATATAAGGTATTTGTTTGGTTTTCTCCAAAAATAGGAAAGTGATGGAGTTAACATGTGGAAATTCCAATAAAAATAGGTGAAACCATAATTATTCCAACACCTCCTAGCACATCATATTTTTCTTGTTTCTAACAAAATATCATACTAAAAAGAGCGTAAGCCTATGCTTGTAATCCTATCGGGCCAGTAGCTTAGCAGGCTAAACATTACCTAAGGATATTGTTTAAGCTCTCTGAGGTAAGATGAAAAAACATCCGATAGTCCAACGCTAAAGTCAATAACATCCCATTTTTTTAATAAAGATGAATACTCTTCTTTTCCATTTGCCATGTAACTTGTGGTGGCCATAAAAAAAGCCCTAAAGAGGTTATTAGTTAATAACGTGAACTCAAAAAATAAATAATCACGAATGATGGTTTTTATCTTTATTCGATTTTTTGAAAAAAATTTCATGATTAATACTAACAATGACTATTAGAATAATCGCAGCAAAAATAATTGCACTAATAAAACTACTGTTCGACATTTTGTTTCCCCCTCCTTTTAAGTAGTACACTCATCAATAATATTACTTACTATTGATTTTAGGCAAAAAAATTATATTTTCATTGTTTAACGGTTTTAAATTTTTTCATAATGCCTTTTTGTAGGATAAGTTGGTGAGCTAAAAAATAGTGAATAAGGCCACCCTATCACTAGATTTATTAAACGATTTATCAGTCAAAATGGATCTTGAAAGATAGATTTAAATTTTTACATGTTTTTTATCAAAGGCGATTATTCAAAAAATAATCCTCATTTTTATTCTCGCGATTGAATCAGTTATAGAAAGCACAATTCTAATTAAATTGATAATATCGATTGGCAAGTTTTCATCGTTGAAGTGGCACATTTGTTTTGACCCTACTGGCACATTACTATCGTTGAGGTGGTCCAAATCATCGGCATATACAGTTGTAGATACCACCTAAAAAGGCCACGCCGCCAAATATTCTCGGCCACCTTGCCATTAAGATTGTGCCACATGAATGTTCAAAACGTGCCAGTGAACAAATGAGATATAGTGACATAAAAAACGCCTCAATTGAGGCGTTAGAAAGTTATAACTGTTATAACTGTTATAACTGTTATAACTGTTATATAAACACTACGATGCTAATCGTTACCTTTCGTGGTTTTGTTTTTAATCAATTTCAGCTTTTTAACTTTTACAGTGCTGTCGGTGATTAAGCAGCTTTCGTCGTAGCCATTGGGGAAGCTGAGTTCGACGAGTTGGTTATTACGCTGGGCTTTGAACGCGCGGCCAAGCTTTTTCTGATAGTCGTTATCGTTTGCCCACTGACCTTATCTTCACCACACAGAAAAGCCCGACGAACACAACGTGTAACACAATGATAATAAGGCGTATCAGCCAAGCTGATTTGACGCTTTCTTGCGGTAGCCATAATAATATCAATCCGATTTATTGATGATTATTAAACCCTAGCAGAAATTTGATTTATTTCCATTTGAGTGGGTGTCTACTATTTACTTTACTTTACAAGTTTCTTTACAGATTATCGGCTGTTTTGACCATGGTTAGCCATGATGATGGCAATAGTTCATAAACGTTGGTTTTCTTTACACGGTGATGATGGGTGGGAATTGCTAGTAATAGAATTATGATGATGGGTTATCCCGCTACAAGCACTTCTTAGCCATACGGTAATACAGCCAAGCAGTGCTTTATGATTAAGTTTAACCTCGAAATACCCACTCACCAAAAAGCACCAACGATACTGAAGTAATTAGCAGCAGAGCCAACAACAGAATCAGCAAGATACAGTAAGTCTTATTGTTCTCCATAAACAACTTCCCATCAGGGGAGCTGAATGGCCACGCCCCTTTGGTAAGTATGAATAGCAAGCTATTCCCTCCAATAAAGAGCGATATCCCAGTAATTTTTGTTGCGTACTCTTGAGCAACAAAAAATTCATAGCCAATCAACCACATACATGCAGATAGAATTGCAATGTGCTTCCCTGTCTTAATTGATAGGGAGTCGTCACCCTCGGATGCAGCACCAAAGGCGATACATATCAATACATTGGCAATCAAGAGAAACAGGTATTCACCTTCAGTTATGCGATTAATATCAAACACTGCGGCATTCATAACGCCATAATACATTATGATTAATGATGTATAAGCAAACACCATAAGGTTATCTTTTTTATTGTTTTTATCTTTCATTACTACAAAGTATCCCTTTATATGGAGATGCGAATTTAACCACTATCCCTTATTGTAAATAGGCATTCTTGGTTTGCCATTTTTACCAACTGGAAGTCGTGGCTTTTGCGTAGGTAGCTTTCCTTTTGTGACATCAAACCATTTGCTACCCCCTCTTAATAGTGATTGCATATGGGCAGGAATTGTATCCATTTGCATCATGGTTCTTACTGCCCTTACATCCATGCTGGCCTGTGCCATAAATTCAAACATAAGTGCTTTTGCTGTTGGGCTGGCTGCTAAATAGCTCCCTCCTGCGCTAAGAGCATAATAACTACCTGTGAATGCAAGACCTGTATAGGCTAGCGATTTGGTGGCTAGCGCCCCATAGTCATTCTGGTTTCTGATTCTTATTAAATCCATAGAATGCTCATAAGAATATAAGCCAGCTTCCGCCCTACAAGACATTCCACACACAACCGATGCTTGAGTTATATTTCCATCTCCATCTCTATTGATGCTACCCCACTCAGCATTAACACCATCAGACACCCCGCCTCCCATATTAACACCCATTTCTTCACCAGCACGAACTATTGAATTGTGAGCATCAGATTTTATTTGGCCTTGAAGGGAGCCACCACCTGAAGGCGTTCCACCTACATTGGTACTATTATTCTTTGATATTGATTCTGGAGCGCCAATTGCCGTTGTGCCACCTGATGAACCACTAGCAGAACTGCCATACGCTGTATTCATCAATTGCCCAGCACCATTGGATACCGTTTTAGTCGCAGTTGTCTTTCCACCACTAGTTGTTGATGAAATTTTAGTAGTACTTTTCAGTCTTGAACCAGTTGTTGCCTCAGAAGATATTTTTTCAACTTGTTTGACTTCTTCTTCTTGATCACCTTTATATCCCGTAGGATCAGTCCCACTCAACGGATTATTCATAATATACGAATACGGATTCATTGATTGACTGTTAGTGGGTGACTGAATAAACGGATCAACACTCATAAAACGACCAAGGTTATAATCATACACCCGCCCGTTCATATGAATTAGTAAAAGATACAATTGAAATATTTTATCCCGGTGCTGGTCATACTGAAGACAATATTGTTGTTTGGCTGCCAAAGAGTCATATTTTATTTGGCGGGTGCTTCGTCAAAAGCATAAAAAGTAAGAATTTAGGAAATACTGAAGATGCTTCAGTGAAAGATTGGCCTGCTTCAATTCAAAAAGTTATTAATAAATATCCTAATATAGAAACAGTTGTACCTGGGCATGGCCAAGTCGGCGATATAAACTTACTCAAACATACAGAACAACTCGCTTTAGGTGTAAAAGGCCTATAAGCATTTCAAGCGGGACAAATTGCAGTTGGTTTTTTTCTCAAGGTAAGCGAACTAACAAGTATTATTTTCAAACTCATGTCAGAGTTAGCTCACTAAACCAAATCAAAGTGTTGAGCTAAACCATAACTCAAAAGCGCTGAAATGAAAAAGTTGCAGTTGGTTGTTTTTGTCGGGTTTTAATCATTAATCAACTATATTATTGCCGCCACTGGCATCAGGTATTAAAGGGATATAAAGCACATGAAATTATTTGTAATTATTGGGTTATCAGTTTTGTTTTCATTTTCTGTTTTTGCTGAAGAAAAAGGCTATACGGGATTTACATTAGAGGTAGGTGTAAGTGGTTTCTT
>Ga0070748_1000804_pt1 | contig 14701 bp, 9 predicted proteins | sample VirMetDEL_Nov_12_FD_77015 | JGI IMG/M metagenome (GOLD analysis project Ga0070748, IMG submission 77015) | Aqueous microbial communities from the Delaware River and Bay under freshwater to marine salinity gradient to study organic matter... | ecosystem: Environmental > Aquatic > Marine > Coastal ... | reverse complement strand
TGAGTGGGGGGTATGTGAGTGCCAGTTGGCCTGAGATTGGAGCGGTAACTTTAATTTCGACGCTGGCATTAGGTGCGTAGTCGGCTATTACTAATAAAGTATCGAGTACTCCATCGTTATTGATATCTACTTTTTGATTGGCAACATATTGGTTGTTGATTTCAGTTAGATACTGTTTTTGAGGTGTGTCCTGAGCCAACAGCTTCAGAGGAATCAGCGTGGTTGCGCCTAGACGCTCGGTGCTGAGTGAGTTTTCTGCTTTTATATAGGTGGTTTTTTCTACAGCGGCTGCCGAGTTGGCTTGAGCATTATGGGCCAGGTGTAGGGCGCAGACGGCTAGCAGTGATATGCAGGTTTTATTCTTCATTCTGGTATCTCTTGGCTGGTGACTCTGGGATGAAATGAATTTATAGACTTTGTAGTTTGTGCAATATACTATAGGATAATTGGTAATGCCACATTACCACTTTGATTATTTGTACGCTATTCTATATTTACACTGAACGATTTCTTCACTTCGTTTGTTTTGGCAGTTGAGTGCAAGTAAGAAAGTTTCTACAGACTTTAAAAAATGAGGGCGGAGTATGACGTTAAAGAATTTAATTTTAGTAGCAATTGGCTGCACTGTTTTAAGTGCCGTCAACTTTGTTGCCGCTGAGAGTGAGGCGGTTGTGTACTCTACGGACGCTTGGCTTGAACCCGTTGCCTATAAAGTACCGGGAACAAAGGCACAAAAGTTTAGTGCTGGATTGAGTCGTGAAAAAATTGCTGCGATCGCTAATCAGGTTGCCGATTGGCAATTAAGTCGTTATGACATTCGCTCTAATCAAATGCGCCCAGAAGAGCGTGCCAGTGCTATTCCTCAAGGCTGGATTTACGCCACCTTTAATATAGGTCTTTTAACCTGGGGCGAAACACGTCAAGACCAAGCGTATATTCAAGCAGTGCGCAATATTTCTGCGATTAATGATTGGCGGCTTGGGCCACGTTTTTATCATGCGGATGATCATGCTATGGGGCAGGTTTATATGGACCTTTACCAACGCTATGGAAATAAACACATGATTGCCAATTTGCAGGAAACTTTTGATTGGGTTTTGCAGCACCCGAGTAATCGCGATTTAGCATTTGAAGCACCCGAAATGGAGTTGATGAATACTGCAAATAGAAAATTTGAAGATCCTTGGTGTACTCAGCGTTGGTGTTGGGCGGATGCCATTTTCATGTCACCGCCAGTCTGGGCGCAATTAAGTAAAATCACAGGCGATGAACGTTATCTAGAATTTATGGATAAAGAATTTTGGGTCACGACGAATTATCTCTATAACAAAGAAGAGCATCTCTATTTACGCGATAGTCGTTACTTTTCTAAGCGCGACAGCAATGGGCAGGCTATTTATTGGGGACGTGGTAATGGCTGGGTACTGGCGGGTATAGCGCGCATTATTCCTAATTTACCCGAAGATTTCGCTAAGCGAGAAGATTACATAAAATTATTTACTGACATGAGTCAACACATACGCGCTGCTCAAAGTAAAGATGGCAGTTGGCCTTCATCGCTCTTGGATACCTCGGCAAAGCCTGTTGCAGAATCAAGTGGTACGGGGTTGCTCGTATTTGGCTTGGCGTGGGGCGTCAATAATGGTTATTTAGATCGCGCTACCTATTTACCTGTTATTGAAAAAGCGTGGGCTTCACTTGTGCGCAGTACCGATAAAACTGGAAAGTTGGGCTGGGTTCAACAGGTAGCCTTTGCACCAGGCAGCGCTACTAAAAATGATACTGAACTTTATGGTACGGGTGCATTTCTGCTCGCAGCATCTGAAGTTTATAAACTGGTAGATGCTAAATAATGACGCGGTTTTTTGAGTCAAAAAAATATTATCAATGTGAGTGAAATAATGAGCGATAACTTTTTGAGTAACTTGTTTGGCCTAACTGGAAAAGTAGCCATAGTAACAGGCGCTAGCCGCGGGCTTGGTCAGGCTATGGCATTGGGGCTCGCACAAGCAGGTGCCAGTGTTGTGGCGGTGGGATCAAAAATTGAAAATCTGCAAGAAACTATGCAGCAATTGCAAGCGATGAGTGTGCCCTGTTTAGCTCTTGCTTGTGATCAGCGCGAACCTACGCAAATAACTCAAGTACTCGATGCAGTAATGGCAGAGTTTGGACGGGTCGATATATTAATTAACAATGCGGGCACTATTCGCCGTGCTCCAGCTGCTGAATTTTCTGACGAAGATTGGCATGAAGTCATAGAAACTAATCTGAATGGCGTGTTTCGCTTTTGCCGAGCAGCGGGAAAAGTGATGTTAGCGCAAGGTAGTGGGAAAATCATCAATATAGCATCGCTGCTGAGTTTTTCAGGTGGCATTACCGTTCCTGCCTATGCCGCGAGTAAAGGTGGTGTGGCTCAGTTGACTAAAGCGCTTGCGAATGAATGGGCGTCCAGTAACCTGCAAATTAACGCAATTGCGCCAGGGTATTTTAATACGGATAACACCACCAATATTCGTAAAGACGAAGCACGCTTTGCCAGTATTAGTGCGCGCATTCCCGCCGTGCGTTGGGGGGACCCAGAGGATCTCGTCGGTGCGGCAATATTTTTGTCGAGCCCTGCAGCTAACTATGTGAATGGTCATGTGATGCTAGTGGATGGCGGTTGGATGGCACGTTAAGGTTTATCTTCTAATCGATCCTCAGAATACAGCCTATTCATTATGAAAGTAATTAATGGGCTGTGGGACTAATTGCTAGAGTGGTTAATTAGGCACTCGTTAATAGCCATAAATTTATTTTATTAAAATATGAGTGCAAAATAAATAATGAGGAATAAATAGATGCTAACGTCGTTAAGAATTTCACTCCTAATGCTTTTGTTGACTTCAGTGGCACAGGCAACGCCTGTTAGCGCTAAAAATCCCACAATTCGCTTGGATTACACACAGCTATTAAGTGCACGCAATAACTTTAATAAGGGTAAAAAACCCTATGTGAGTGGAGTTAATCAACTTGATGCGCAGGCCGCTAAGCTGCTAAATATTAAGCCGCTTACCATAGTTAATAAAACAGTACTGCCCGCGAGCGGTAACCCACATGATTACTTTAGTTTTGCCCCTTATTGGTGGCCTAATCCTAAAACGGCTGATGGTATGCCTTGGATTCAATTGGATGGAAAAATTAATCCGGCATCGCGGGATAGCCGATCTGATAAGGTTGCATTCAATGAGCTAGTAAATAGTACCCAAGTTTTAAGCTCAGCTTATTTCTTTACGCAAAAAAAACCTTATGCGACTAAAGCTGCAGAGTTAATTCGGGTTTGGTTTCTTGATGAGGCAACTAAAATGAATCCTCATTTAAACTATGCGCAAGCTATTCCCGGTAGTTTCGATGGGCGTGGAATCGGTATTATCGATAGTCGTTTACTCTATAGAATTGTTGACAGTATTCGTTTGCTTGATACTGCAAGTGTATTTACGCCGAAGGAGATGGCTGGATTGCAGAAATGGTTTGCAGATTATGTCGATTGGTTGGTGCAGAGCCCTTTAGGGCAGGATGAACGCAAGGCGCTCAATAATCATGGTACTTTCTATGATCTGCAAGTGGTGGCTTTCGCTCTTTTTGCGGGGCGTGAAGATATTGCGCGCGCTACACTTGAGCAAACAAAAAAGCGTATTACCGCGCAATTTGATACCGAAGGTAAACAATGGCGCGAGTTGGAACGTACCCGTCCATTTCACTACAGTGTATTTAATTTACAAGCCTTTTTTGGCTTAGCAAAAATGGCAAAAGATTTAAATGTAGACCTTTGGAATTATCCTACGGCGCAGGATGCTCGCATTAAAGCTGGAATGAACTATGTGCTAGCACGTATGGAAAAAGAAACCACTGGGGCGGCACAGAAGAGCCTGAGATAGCTCAGGATATCATTGTTCCTATGTTGTTAGAGTATGCAAATGTCTACGGCGTAAATCATATGAAGTTAGTAGATAAGCTTAAGCCGATAAAAAAACTTCAGTCGATTGATCAGATTGCATTGGGCCATCCCCAGTGGTTGCAATGTAGTTTTTTGTTCTCCAATGCCAATATTGAGTCATTAAACTTGACTTCCTCTGGCGATCTTAAGCCTTGTTTCTATTAATACATATTCATTGAAATGCAGTCACTCAGTGGCTGCAAAGGTACCTCTATGTACGCTCATTTATTTGCTATCAATACGGGGAAGAGTCGCCGTTGTTTGATTACTTTTTTATTGGTCTCTGCACTATTGACTCTATTGCTTATTACAGGTTGTACAGCATTAAAAAATAGCTCCACCAAACATTTACAAACTGCGGACGTTGTGAAAACACAATTATTTAATGATGATTGGCGTTATTGGCAGAATAACACTCCTGACATTGAGGCTGCGGCTGTAAATGCTGACTGGCAAACAATTAGTCTACCGCATACTTGGAATGCAACTGATACCGTTGATACTCTTCCGGGCTATAGACGTAATGCGAGTTGGTATAAAAAGATCTTTGAGGCTGCACCGACCTTTCGACAAATGTTGTATTTCGAAGGCGCTAACATGGAGACACAAGTTTATGTTAATGGTCGTTTGGCGGGCACCAATACTGGTGGGTTCATCGGTTTCACAATTGACTTAACCCCTTATTTAAAACGCGGCCAGAAGAATGTTCTTTTGGTGCGTGTCAGTAATGCGTACAACCCCAATTTAATACCCTCTCAAAAAGCAGATTTTTTTATTCATGGCGGTATTATTCGCGATGTGTGGTTTAAAACATTGCCGAATACTTTTGTAGATAACTTAACTATAGATACCCCTCAAGTCTCTCATGCCAGTGCCAGCACCCAAATTTCTTTCACGCTCAATCAACTTCGTGTTAGCAATGATACCTTCAATGTGAAAGCACAATTAATCGCACCGGATGGTGCTGTTGTGCAAGAAAGAAGCGCAAATATCGCCGCTCCCATTATGGCTGAACAAACGATAGTGTTTGATGTAATTGCATCGCCCAAGCTTTGGTCGGTCGATTCTCCCAACCTTTACCAAGTTAAATTGCAATTACTGGATTCGCAGGGTGCGGTGCAGCATGAGCTTAGCGATAAGTTTGGCTATCGCTGGTTTGAAATGCGTTCACATCAGGGCTTTTTTATAAATGGCGAGCGACTATTAATTCGCGGCACTCATCGCCATGAAGAAACGGCAGGATTGGGCGCCGCCTTGCCAAATAGTATTCATCGTCGCGACATGCAAATGATTAAAGATATGGGTGCAAACTTCGTGCGGCTCGCGCATTATCCACAAGACCCTGAGGTTTATCGCGCTGCTGATGAGCTGGGGCTTATTTTGTGGGATGAGTTACCTTGGTGCCGTGGGGGTAAGGGTGGTGAGGAGTGGGAGAGAAATACGGAAAGCTATTTGCGTCGTCAAATTGCGCAAAATCGCAATCACCCTAGCATTGCGTTTTGGTCACTCGGCAATGAAATGAATTGGGAAGAAGATTTTCCCGGTGGTGGGGCAGACGTGGCCGTAACTGATTACGTGAAAAAATTGAATGGCATAGTGAAGCAACTCGATTCAAGTCGCATGACAACACTGCGAAAATTTTATCCTGCCGCTAAGATTGTGGATGCATTTTCGCCTTCTATTTGGGCTGGTTGGTACGGTGGCGCCTACGGGCAATACGATGAGGCTATTAGTTTGGCCATGAAAAGCTATCCGGCATTTGTGCATATGGAACACGGTGGTTCTAGTCATGTCGGGCGTCATTCAGAAGCGCCAATAGGTGCAGAGGGTATTCAGGATGCGCAGGTTTCTGTGACTGAAGCTATGAATCAAGCCGTGGTGAAAAGTGTAGCCAAAGATAGTGATTGGAATGAAAATTACATAGTTAATCTATTTGATTGGCATCTTCATATTTCTGAAGGAAAAGCGGGCTTTGGTGGTAATGCACAGTGGGCATTCAAAGATTTTGCTACGCCCACGCGACCAGAGAATCCCATTCCATACGTCAATCAAAAAGGTTTAGTGGATCGTGCTGGTAACCCTAAGGATGCCTATTATGTTTTTGCGAGTTATTGGTCTAAAAAGCCCTTCTGCTATTTGGAATCTAAAACCTGGACTCACCGCGAAGGGCCAAGCAAGTGGCGTGAGCTTAAGGCATTTTGTAATACCAAAACAGCAGAGTTATTTTTAAATGGAAAAAGTTTAGGTGTTAAAAAACGTGATCCCAAACGATTTCCTGCTGGTGGCTTGGTGTGGAGCGTTCCGTTTGCTAATGGTCTCAATACATTAAAAGTTGTTGGCCGTACACCGGATGTGACGGTTGAGGATAATCTTGAGATTACCTATTTAATTGGCCATCACGGTCCACTTTCTGAATTAAAATTATCGGCAAGGCCCATCGCAAATAAACGTTATTTAATAGAAGCCGAAGCCTTGGACAAGGATGGTAATAGAGTGCTGGACTTTTCTGAACGTGCTTATTTTTTCAATATGGGAGAGTCAGGGCGATTGTTAGAAAATCAAGGTACCCCGCACGGCAGCAGCACTATCGAGATGGCCAATGGCTACGCAGCAATTGAATTTGAAGCGGGTGATGGAGCAGCGGCTATAGAATTCCGAACTCAGAATGTTAAAGGTGTGTTTTTAACAATTGAGTAGCCATAAGAGCTATCTGTGTAGATACTTTCTTTTATTGTCATATCTATGACACCTCTATGGGTTAGGTTGTTAAGAATTTAAACAGCTTAATTCGTGGAGGTAGCGTATGCCATCTGCATCTAGACAGCTCAGTCACTGGGGGCATCAGCTTGATAGTCATTGGCGACGCTATCGTTGTGTGCTTAATTTCACCCGCTATAGACGTTATCGGCAATGGTTGTTAGGACAATCTCGCATTCTTCCAGTGGATCTAACCCCTGAGCGGCCGCTTGTGGTATTTGATTTTGTGGACACGCGTATTGACGGTCCTCAAGGACGTCGTTTTTATCACCTCTTTATATTTTTTGTACGTGCGGGCTTTTATCCTGTAATACGTGAGAACTATTTGTTTTTACACAATATGGAGGCGCGTTTTAAAGGCTATTGTTGCGCTGAAAATTTCACTGTTATAGCGCGCTCAGCGAATATCAATCGCCCACATGTACTGGTAACTGATCAATTAGGTAAAAACCATGAGGCCGCAGTTAATGCGCCTCATTGTTTAGCCAAAATAAATGTAGATTACACTCCTGGTTATTCGCTCGGCGAGGCTGTATTTCCTCTGCCATTTCCTATGTTCCCCGCAATATATAAAACTGGTCAAGATTACCAGCTGGGTCGCTATCGCGCTCAGGCGCGTCAGTGGCGGCTGTTGTTTGGTGGTGATGCGCATGTTGAAAAATACACTAAGGCGAGTATTAGTAATATTTATCAAAAATTACCGCGCGCAAAAGTACTTGCCTGCGTCAGTACGCACCTTGCTGCCCCCTTGTGTGTAGCACCTGCCAATCAAGCAGAGCTCGCGGATTATTTGACATCAACTTTTGCGGGGCTGGTATTGATTAATACGCGGCACTGTAAAATTGCACCAGAGTGCTGGCTGGAAACATTGGCGAAAGCGCATTTTTTTCTTGCTTGTCCTGGTGTGCGCTATCCTATGTCGCATAATTTAATTGAGTCCTTGGCGGTGGGTTCTATTCCTATTTTGCAATATCCAGAATTGCTATTTCCGCCGTTGGAGAATGGGAAAAATTGTCTTGTTTATGCCAATGAGGGTGAGTTAATTGCGTTAATAGAGCGCGTAATCGCCATGCCTGCGGCGGAGATTGATACTTTAGCGAAAGGTGCAATTACCTACTATGAAAAACACTTAGCCCCAGAGGTTGTAATTCAACAGATGCTCGATTCAAGTTGTGCTGAGATTAAATTGCGAATAATGCCTTCGATGAAAGTGGGTGGGGGTTATGTCTAATCGCTTACTAGTGTGGGTCTGTTGTACAGCAGGTGCTGGTTCATGGCTCAATTGATTTAACTATGCATGGCGCGCTTTTGCCAAGTATTTATATATTAAATGCCGTGATATCGGCTGGCTAAAGAAAATCAAATAAAAAGCTTTTGCGCACTTTCGGCATACACAAACCCCAAATGCAAAAACCCCCGAAAATCTTGTGAATTTTCAGGGGTTTAGGTCTTACTATTTGGTGCACTCAGGAGGATTCGAACCTCCGACCGCTCGGTTCGTAGCCGAGTACTCTATCCAGCTGAGCTATGAGTGCGTTGTTGAGGCGCGCATTCTATAAATCATTAGCTAGTCCGTCAAGCATTTATTTGTTTTTCTTTTTCGAAATACTCAAATTAATGCGTTATAAATCAACGGAATACAAATTTTGATCAAGTTGAGCATATAACATCCCAGCAAAACATAGATCAGTGATTTTCGCCTATTGCTCTTAGGCAATACGTTGAAAAATGCACGAGCGGAGTATACCAGCACGCTATGAGGCACACCATAACTAATTGTATTCATTAGTGTTTATTCTGTTGTTTGTATTCTTTTTTATTCTCGTCAGGCGCGTGCGCATATTATTTAAGATTGCATTCTCCAATCAAGCTTTCGGTATGTGATAAACCTATGGCGTTGGCTGCGTGGGCATACTATCCATTGTTTAACGTATTGCGCTAATGCGCGCTGCTTATTTTTAGCATGCGTCCCAAATTCTGATTTAAGTTTAGGTTTTACAAGATATTAAATATTACACAGGTGTCTTACCGTAAAATACCTATTGGTTAGGTGCTATATACATCCATCTAATTTATCAAGACCATCTTGAATTTTAAAACTCTAAAGTAATGCTCAAGGTTATTGCCGGTGTTGGTACTTTTAAAGAGGGCTCTTGCGGCGCTGAAGTCATCAGTGTGGTTGGTATTTGATGGCTTTGTAAAAGTGGTCACTGCCCACACAATAGCGGTCTTTAGATGTTTGCGACTAAATAAAAGACACATGGCTCGCAGAAGGCGGCTATTTAGGCGTAGGCGATACCCAGCCGCAGCCGCCATTCAGCCCCATAGTGATATTAACGTTGAGTCAAACAAATTAAGTGTGGTTGTGCATAAGTGAATACTAAGAGCTAAGCTGAAGTTATCTTGTATATGAATAGGCTCTCGATGTTAACACCGTGGTATTTAAATATGGGTGTGATGCCTGCGGGCAATGTGCTGCATAGTCGGCATTGCTGTGATGCTATTTTGCAGCCGAATATCTTTAAATTGGTTATTTTAACGTGGTTGCTAAGCTCGAGTGCTTCACGCTGCACTTTTTTAATCTTATTTATGTGGTTAGGGGTTGTGCCTTCAGTAGTGGCCCAGACATGGGTTTATCACTCCAAGCCCGAGTCTGCCGCGGATGCTCGCTTAGATTACCCTATAGCGCTGTTGCATTTATGTTTGGCGAAATCAGGCGGTGATTATCAGCTTAAGCAAAATGATACTGCTATGCAGCAGGGGCGTTCTCTGCGCCTTTTGGAACAAGGGCAAGGTATTGATGTGGTTTGGACGCTCACAAGCATAGAGCGAGAACGCCGTTTATTGCCTATTCGTATTCCCATTGACCGCGGTTTAATTGGTTGGCGGTTATTGTTGATTCGCAGTGGTGATAAGGAATTTTTTTCGCAAATTTCTACTGTACAAGAGCTGGCGAAATTGCGTGCGGGGCAGGGTCATGATTGGCCTGACACTCAGGTTTTACGGGAGAATAACTTTAATGTATCAACTGGCAGTAGTTATGAGGGGCTTTTTGCTATGTTGAGTCGTGGTCATAGTCAATATTTCCCGCGTTCTATTAGTGAAATTTGGCCAGAGGTGGCTACCCATAGTCGTAATTTTGGCTTGGAAGTAGAGCCAAAGTGGGCATTCCACTATCCCGCTGCCATGTATTATTTTGTGAAAAAAGATAACCATCGCCTGGCTGTAGCAATTGAAAAGGGGCTTAGGCAAGCGCTCGCGGATGGCAGTATGAAGCAATTATTTGATGAGTATTATGGGGTGGCGATTGCGCGGGCGCGATTGTCTGAGCGTCATGTCATAGAGCTTAAAAATAGTGAATTACCTGTCGCTACACCTTTGGCAGAATCTAGTCTGTGGTTTGATTTAGGCGAGCTGGCACCATGACCTGGATGTTTTTGAAGTCGCGTGTTTTAACGCATACGCCTCATGCTCTACTGCAGGGGCGACATCTCAGTGTTCGCTTAATGAGTGCGACCTTGCTTTACAGTTTATTGGTGGCCTTGTTGGTGAGCGGTATGCAAATTTATTTGGCCTACCGCGATGGGGTTGATGCAGCGCGCACCCGTTTTGTTCAGATAGAAACAACCTATATCCCTAGCCTGACGGCTGGTTTATGGGAGATGAACTCACCGCGTATCGAGACGATACTCGACGGTATTGCCAAGCTACCCTATGTAGGCTTTGTGGAAATGATTGATGAGGATGGGGTGAGAATACAGCGCAATAGCCCTACGAAAGATATCTTAGCCAATAATATATATCCGTTAGTTTATCGGGATGGTGATGCGAGCTATGCCCTTGGTAGCCTGCAAGTTCAGCTGAACAGTCAGAGGATTTTTGTAGAGCTTAAGGCGCGTGCACTCGGCATTGCTATTACCTCGGCGGCGACCTTAATGCTCGGTGCGCTACTTGTATTAGTATTGTTTCGGCGCTGGATTAGTCGTCATTTAGATCATATGGCAGCGTTTGCTGAAACATTGGATGTCACGAATCTTGATCGAAAATTGGTGTTGGATCGACCTACAACGGCAGTAAAGGATGAATTAGATACTGTAGTGGAGTCAATTAATCTTATGCAGTCTTCCTTAAAAGAGGACTTAGAAATACGCGCGAAAATTGAAGCAGAACTGCAGCAACATAAGAACAATTTAGAATCCCTTGTGACACAGCGCACCTCTGAACTGGAAGAGAAAAATTTACTCTTACAGCTGCAGTCATTAGAGTTGGAAGCGCAAAATCATGAACTTGATGCCTATGCTCAAAGTGTGGCGCATGATTTAAAAAATCCACTGACTACGTTGCTCGGATTGTCCGGTTTATTAAAGAGTGGTGGGCAACATTTTTCACCAGAGCAGATGCAGAAATCATTGGAAACCATCGATAAGACCGGCAAGAAAATGGCCAATATTATCGATGCATTATTGTTGCTGGCCAGTGTTAGGCGTGCGGAAGAAGTCCATATCGAAAATATTGACGTAAAAGCCTTGGCGCAGGAGGCGCAGCAGCGCTTGAATATTATTGCGCAAGACGCCAATGCAAAAATCGAATTTGTGGGGGCATGGCCAAGCGCTTTGGGCTATAAACAATGGATCGAGGAGGTTTGGGTAAATTATATTTCAAACGCACTTAAGTATGGTGGTGTGCCGCCGCGGGTAGAGTTGGGTGGTGAGCTACTAGAATCTGGTGTGGTGAAGTATTGGGTGCGTGATTATGGTCCTGGTATTCCTGTCGCGCGTCGCGCAGAGCTTTTCTTACAGTTTTCTCGTTTAGACCCCACCACATCGCAAGGGCATGGCTTGGGCTTGTCGATTGTTAAACGTATTATTGAACGTTTGGGTGGCGAGGTGGGGTATGAGGCGCCTGATGCCTGTGTTGGTGCTGCAGCGCTCACCGATAACAACAATCCAGAAGCAGGTTGTGGAAGTTGTTTTTGGTTCACCTTACCCGCATCACCGGATAATAAACATTAAATTCCTCGATTTTAATAAACGCCATACGCGGTACTTTTTTAATTGAGTATTGCAATTATTTAATGGTTTTAGCTAAAACTGTTGTTTGTTGTTCTTCTTGCAGCCGGTTAAACCCTTGGGCGGCCGCCTCGGCACTGGCAAGCCGCTTTTTGGAGTTGGGTTCAATCATGTGTAAAATTAATTGGCGCAGGGGCTTGGGCAGGCGACGCAATGCCCATTGATTCTTTAATCCCCACCAACTTGGCGAAGGTGTTTTGCCGCTAAATAATTGGCACAAAATGGCGCCTGCGGCATAGATATCACTGCTGAGCGATATGGGCTCATTAACGGGCTGATACCAGTGGCTATCATCGCCGTAAGTGTGAGCCGGAAAGCCAAAATCACCAATTTTTAAATGGTGATCTGCCGCAAATAAAATATTACTTGGGCGTAGATTACCGTGAACAATACCGTAAGAGTGTGCACAGGCCAGTGCATTGCAAAGTTGCTGTGCTGTGCTCAACCATTGCCCCAGACTAAATGCTTGGGTTAATCGATCTTGTAAACTGCCACCAGGATAAAATTCAGCAGCGGTAATTAATACGCGATTATTTTTACCATTGCCAAAAATACGCGCCAAATGTGGGTGCTGTATATGCATTAGTTTGGTCGCGCATAGCTGTGCTTCGCCAATTTGATCGAGGCGTTGTTTTTTAATGACCAGCAGCCGGTTGTGTTTAGGGTCGTTGACTAAATAGGTTGCGCCAAAGGGGTTCTCTTTGAGCACGTCCAGCAGGGTGTAGTCGGGGGGAATGTTGTCGCGGGTGGAATCAATGCTCCAGCGATTGGTGTTGAGGTGTCGCCCTTGGGTGATAAGCAATAGCTCTTGGCGTAGGGCCTCTACACTTTGAGGGCGCAGGGCAGGATCTGTTTGAATACACGCCGTGATTAATGGGCGAATGGCCGTTGCCATTTGATATTTGTCATTAGTATGGCTTTGATAAGTTTTTTGATCGGCGCAAGCGGGTAATACGCCAAACATGACTTGATGCATAAGCATGCCGAGTGCGTAAATGTCGCTAAGTTGGCTGCTAAAGCTATTGCCTTGTAATTGCTCGGGTGCCATATAGGCTTCAGTGCCCATGACTATTTCATCGCCTGTTGCTTGTGGCTCAGGTGTTTTATTCGCCGTAAAATAGCCTGCAATCCCAAAATCGACCAAGCGCACTAAGCCATCGTAATCGACTAGAATGTTTTCCGGCTTGATATCTCTATGAATAATTCCATTGCGATGAGCGTAGGCGAGGGCACTGCACAGTTGAATCAAGATGTTCATTTTGCGCGTTACACTAATATCATCGCGCAACAAAATACTGTCGAGGGAAATACTTTTTACATAGGGCATAACAAAGTAGGGCTGACCCTGGTCGGTTACGCCCTGATCAATCACCTGCACTATGTTGGTGTGATTGAGTTGTGCGATGAGTTTTGATTCCTGTGCAAACTGTTGTTGAATGAGTGCATCTTGAGTGAATGTAGCATTTAAAATTTTGATGGCGACTGGGCGATCGAGCGATTTTTGTGTGGCGAGATAGACGCTCGCCATGCCGCCTTCGCCCAAAGGAGTCTTAAAGTAATAGCCGGGAATTGATATCTGCACAGGTTCATTCTCACAAAATGTTTGTAACCAGTATAGATAGAATCGCCATAAGTAAAGTTTTTAACTGAATATGGCCGTTTGCTTGGGCTTGAATATGAAGAATGAGTTGCTATGAATAATTCAGGTGAGAACGCAAGCCTAGCGGCTTTAGGGCCAGCTAGTGCATTGCAGCTGAGTGCGCAGTTGGGGCGGGTAGCTGGCGCTAAAGGCCTGCAGCTTACGACGGCGGAATCTTGTACTGGCGGTGCTATAGCCGCCGCTATAACCGCCACTGCAGGCAGTTCGGCATGGTTTGAGTGCGGTATTGTCAGCTACGCGAATAGTGTCAAGCATAGGCTTTTGGGCGTTGCTTTGGAAACGCTGGCACAGCAGGGTGCGGTGAGCCAGGCGGTAGTACAGGAAATGGCAAAGGGCGCACTCGCCTTGTCCGGGGCAGATATAGCTGTAGCGGTGAGCGGTATAGCGGGGCCGAGCGGTGGAAGTGAAGATAAACCAGTGGGTACTGTGTGGTTTGCGTGGCTCTCTGCTCAGGGGCATGCAGAGGTTAGGTGTCACAGGTTTGAAGGTGATCGTCTTGCGGTGCAGCGCCAAGCGGTAGTGTGCGGTTTGGACGGATTGCTGCGAATCTCAGAACGTTATTAGCGGTATCAATGTGCGTACAGTTATTTAGTTAACCTAAAAGCCAATGATTTTAATGTCTTCTTCGCTAGGATAAAAAACGGCGCTAATTAGCGCCGTTTTTTATGAGCATATATAAAATTCTGGTTGAAATTTATATATCGATATTGATCTATTTTTTGGCCGTCACATTAATAGGCGCCAAGTTTAAAATGGCGGGTGCTTGTTCAAGTGTGTAGTAAGCCACTGGAATAAGTGATGCATTAGCATCTATGGATATTTCGCGCGATGACCAGCCAGTCTCCTTCAGTGCGAACATTTTCAAGCCTGGTTGAGAGTTAAACGCTGGCATGGCGCTGTCATTTGCGTTAGTCCAGTTATTTGGCCCCAGCACTAATTTTCCTGGCCACTCTGTACCATTATCTGCTGCATCGTGGGTGCGCGTTACGGCATTTTCAATATAGTCATAGCCTTTGGCGGTAAACATAGCCAAGTTAACCGCATTTATACCCGCCATATGATCGAGTACTTTAATGGCACCGCGTGAGTAGTTTGCCGCTTGTGCCTTGGCTTTTTTCGCCTTAGCGATATCGGCTGCCGCCATTAAGATGCGTGCATCATTTAATGCATTGCGATGGGAACCCCAACGCACATTGTTGTCGGCATCATCTTGGTCGCCATTATCCCAATAATTAGAGT
>Ga0070748_1000801_pt1 | contig 14757 bp, 29 predicted proteins | sample VirMetDEL_Nov_12_FD_77015 | JGI IMG/M metagenome (GOLD analysis project Ga0070748, IMG submission 77015) | Aqueous microbial communities from the Delaware River and Bay under freshwater to marine salinity gradient to study organic matter... | ecosystem: Environmental > Aquatic > Marine > Coastal... | reverse complement strand
TGTGCGCCATACACATGTTTCTGCGGGGTAAGTATTCCCGTTTGCTGTTCTAATAACTAGCATTTTACTGTACTCCTATTTTTAATTTAAAATCCGCGACCAGATTTTGCTCGCTCAAGTAATTTTTTCTTTTCTGCTTCTTGTTTTTGTTTTTTAGCTTTTAAAGCATTTGCTTTAGCTAGCATAGCACTACGGCCTGATTTTTTATCTTTAACTTTATCCGCTTTTGCTGTGTTAGGTGAAGTACGCCCAGCCATATTTTTTTGTTGTGTTTGAGCAGTACGTGTAACTGCTTCGTTTTGTCCTTTATCTTTAGAACGAAGCATATTCATTTCAGTACGTGTCATACCTTCATATGGGTTTTTTGAAGCAGAACCTGCTTGCATAGCCTTAGCTGGAATTTTAATAGTTTGACCTACGCGAATTTGATTAGCATTTTTAATTTGCGGATTGGCTGCAAGCAAAGATTTAAGTGTCATTCCTTTGCTTTTAGCAATTTGAGATAATGTATCTCCTGATTTAATTTTCATAATTAACTCCTACTTACCAAAAAATTCAGCAAAACTATTGTAAGACTTTTGTTGTGGCATTTTAGGCTGCTCTGCAAACACGTTTGGTTTACCCTTAGTAAGAACTGGTTTCATTTCACCTGTACGTTTATTTTCGTACATTACTCTTTTACGACCATCTGGCATAGCTATTGGCCCTGCCATTCCTGCATTTTCTCCAGGGTCTTCTGGTTGAATACGCGCTGTTCGTGCATCTACAAAAGGTTCACCTCTATTAAGACTTCTAAAACTTTGCTTGTTAATTCTTGCTTGACGAGCTAAATCAAAAAATGGTGTATCACTTTTAAGATCAGGTTCAGCACCACTAAATACTCTTTCAAACATTCCTGGGATAGCTTCTGCTTTATCACTTTGAAGTGGGCCTGCAGTTTTAGAAATTGGAGTTATTCGGGCTAATTGTTGATTACTAAGAAAGATAGGTTCACCATCAAGGCCAATTACATAAGGGCCGTCTTCTCCATCCATGACATCATTATCAAATAGTGTACCTATTTTTTGAGCCATAACTACCTCCCTTTATAAACCATGCCACCTGCAGATTTATATTCGGCATCCATTTGCATAGGCGCACCTTGATAATCTTGACGACCCTTTGGTTTTGTTGTTACCATTGGTGTTGTTTTCATTTTTCCACTAGCAGTAGATTTTCTTTTAGCTGCCATTCCTTTTTTATTTTTTCCTTTATCAGCCAGCATTTTTTCTTTAGTTTTAATTGCAATTGGCATTTAATCTCTCCCTGTAATAACAGTACCACCAGCTGAATAATATTTTGATATTTTACCACCACCTGAATGATATTTAGGGTTTATTTTCATTCCCGGCTTTAAGACCATTGGCTTGCCTACAGAGGTTTTTTCAAAAGTATTTTTAAAATAATTATCTTTTGCTGATAAATTATTTGTTAATTTAATATCAAAAGGATCTTTTTTTCTAGCCATTTTATTTCTCCTATAGTAAGAATAGGGGAGACCTATTAAAGCCTCCCCTAAATAGCCTTAGCTAAGACCGTAAATAGCACCACAGCCAAGCGGATTGCGTACTTCAAGAGTACACTCTTCGACCATCATACCTTTGGTCGAGTCGCCTTGCTGGCCTACGTCTACTTCCTGCAGAGGACGCAGATACGCAGTAGCAAACCACATTGGATCGTAAATAAGCGCAGCAAAATCTGCTACGTCAACTTTACCTGCACCAGAGAATGCAGAACCATTGTCGCCTTTAAAGAAATGCTCGTTAGACAGACCCATGATGTAGTTAGGAACTACCATAACGTCACCAAAATCAGACATATATACGTCTACTGACTGACGAAGCTTACCACCAGCATCAATATTACGTACAACACCTGTGTCAGAGACCATCAGGTCTGAGAAATCACGGCGAAGTTTTGGTGACAACATAACTTTAGTTGCCTTACCACCTTGCTCATAGATCTTCTGCATAACAGAATCAATATCTGTAAGCGCAAGAGTACCACGAGCAGGAGCAGTTGTACCGCCATTAATTGAACCACGTACGGTAGCTGTACCGTCTGCATCTGTACCAGCGTTAGAAGAAGAAGCCGAAGGAGCTTCAAACTCACCTACGAAGTTACAGGTAAGCGCCGAGTTAATAAAGGCCTGATAGCCACCAGCAGAGCGAGCATTAGCGTTCTGTGAACCGACAGCGTTAGATACGTTATAAGAATGAATCATATCAAACTCAACGTCACGGCGCAGTTCAGTACCACGCTTCTTAAGCTGATAAGCATACTCGTCAGCTACGCCTGCCTGATCGACTGCACGGCGAGTGCCGGATACAGCGATAGTTTTACCGTTGATCTGTGTGTAGTTACCAAGACGAGTGCGGTTAGGACCAGAAATTGCGAACTTAGCACCAGTTGCAGGTGTTGCACCTGTGCCACCAGAACCATCTGCAGTTGGAGCAATCCAATCAGTACCTTCACCAATGCGAGAGTTACCGGGAGCTTCCAGTTGATCTGTTTGCCATTCATGATAAATTGCTGTTGCTTTAGACTTACCGATAGAAGCGGTAAAAGGAGTTTCGTCACGAGTAATCATCGTGATAAAGTTTGCAAGATCCTCACGCTGTGAGACATCTTTGCCAGTTCCGCGAGCGGGGCCAGCCGGGCCACCTGTTCCGCGAACACCAAGATTATTAGCCATTTTAATTATACCTCCGAGGTATTAAATATTTGATAATGAACGTTCTGCAAGACCTCTAAGAAATTCCATTTGATCATCTTGGCTAGCGTCTTCACTAAGTGCTCGTTGTCTAATCCGTGTTTGTGCATCAACTTCTTTTTGTGTACGAGTTTTTGCTTTACGAATAGGAGCTTTTTTAACTGCCTTAGTTTTACGTTTTGCCGCACCTTTGCTAACACCTTGTTTCAAACGTCTGTAATCATCAACAAATTTAATAAGTACAGGGTCTGCTACAGTATCTAGAAGTTCAGGAGCAATTCCTTCGCCGATTGCAAACTCTCTAATAGCCATTGCTGTATCTTGATTAAAATCAGGAATCATATCAGGAATAGCATTATTAAAGTATTCAATTTGCTCTTGCCAAGCTTTTGCTTGTTGTGCTTCTGTTTGTTTTTGAACTCCTTCGACAATCTTTTCACGTTGATTACGCGCACCCCAATAATTTTTTTGGGCTTGTTCTCGTCTGTCTTTAAGTTCATTTACTTCGTAGGTGTCACCTTCTTCACGGGCTTTTTCAATAGCCTTTTCGATGTCATGATATTCTTTAGAAAACTGCTCTTCTGAACTATACAGTATTGCAGCTGAAGCTTGGGCCATGTTGTTTATTTCACCAACTTTAGACTCATATTCTGCTTCCATTTCTTTTCTTGCATCACCAAGTTTACGACCCTCGTTAGAAAGATGTTGTTCAGTAGAGTAACCTTTAATAAGGTCACTAAAGGAAACTGCAACTTCCTCGCCATCAATTTTGACAAGTACTTGTGCTTCCAAGTCAAGATCATCAGGAGTATACACATCGGCTTCTTGGGTAGACTCATCATCCTCATCCGCTGTTTCTTCTTCTTCAATCTCGTCTTCTTCTTCTTCATCAACGTTATCGGTTTCATCTGATTCTTCTGGGTCTTCTTCATCAGATTCTTCCGCGTCTAACTGAGGTACTTGCTCATCGGGTAGAGTATCAACGAACTCAGAGTTTCGTATAATGTCAGCCAGCAAAGCCTCTTCAGTTTGACTTGTGTCCATAGGCACAGAATCATCCGTAAGGGTAGAGTCTGTCGTTGCTTTAGGATTATTCATTTATTTCGCCTCCTTCTTGTTAGAAGTTGACGGTATATTTTTAAGATATCTTTCTTTTAAATTATATAAATTAGAAAGAGTATCAGAATTAAGTTTGCACTTACCTGCACTCCGCATTGAATCGTATTCAAGCGTATTAATCATAATATCACAATTATTTATGAGTGCTTTGTAATCAATTTCTTTAAGCGCCATCGTTGTCCTCCATAAGGTGTGGTACGTTCTTACCGTACATCTCGAAGTTTGTCATTTTCTGCTTAACACTACCTAGTGCCATAGCCGAAGAGTAGAGGAACTCGCGAGTTTTAGTTTCATGTGGCTCTGTTTTAAGCCATTCAACAAAGAAATCTACTAAGACTTCGCCATAAACTTCATCAAAAAATTCATCCCTTTCCTTGGCTGCAAAGTGGCCTTTAACGTGCGCTCTTCGCGCTAATTCTTCGGGATGAATTTTATGATTTCCGTATGACTTGTCGTTACCCAGCCTCTTCTCAGCTGTCTGTCGATACTTTTCCATTGTATTAAGTTACAAGCGTATTGTAAATAATTTCGCCTGATTGTGCTGCAGTACCATGTGAAGTACTTACATTAACAAGTGTTTGTGCGCCATTATTAAGGCCTGTTACAATTTTATAATCTTTAGCAGCTACTACTTGATTAGACAATACTGTCGAACCTGCTGTTGCTACGTCAAATGTTACGGTTGCGTCACTATGATTTGTTACCATAATAATACCGCCACCTGAACCACCAGCTGTAGTTACTGTACCTGATTGGGCAGCTCCTACTCCAGCGGCAGAAAGTGTTACTGTTGCCATTTTATATTATCTCCTGTTGTGGCTGTTGGGGAGCCATTTGTTGTTGCGGCTGGATTATCTCCCTAGCCATCATAAGAACCTGATCGAATCCAGGATGTTCTGGAAGTTCTGCACCTTCTTTAACAGCCCTAATAGTAAGGTCAGCCCATTCTTGAAAATGCTTATCAATAGATACTGCTAACTGTTTAGAGTTATCATCTATTGTATTTTTACTTTGGGCATTAGTATACGATACATTTGCCTCTGCTAATGCTGTATCAGCTTCTCGCTTGCGTTGTTCAATAGCTTGTTGAGCTTGTGCTGATTGCGTTTGTTGTTGAATAACTTGCTCAGCTTTTTGTTTAAACTCATTTGTAGTATAATCTTCAAGAAAATCATTACTATCAATATTCATAGCCTCAATAAGTTTAGTTGCAAGAACTGCAGGTGCTTCTGGTTTAATTACCATGCCTGCACCTTGATTATTTAATCCAGGCAATATTTCTGCACCAATTTTAGTAAGCTTATTAATTACTGTTGAATTAGAGTTTTCGCCAATATCAAGAAAAATTTCTACATCCATAGAAGAAGGTAGTTCATTCATATTAACGCTACTATATATGCCATCTATATTAAAAGATTGTTTGCCTTTCATATTGTTGTACATAGTTCTATAGATACCTGCAATCAACCGCTTAAATCCAGTTTCCGCAAATCTACGCGCGATATGCTGGATTCTCTTTTGTGCTGCTGATTGAACAGCGCTAAGTTTTTGCTCAGAGTTACCCGATACATAAAGCGTATCGTTAAGTCCTTGCGCGGCCTTAGACATTCCTGTCGCTTGCTCTTTAATAAGTTGTAGATGTTCAAGCAGCGGTACAGTACCTGTAGAAATAGTTTCTGGTGGCAATTGAGCTACAGCTGCTTGTGGATTACCGTTAGTAGGAATAATTTGTTTAGGCTTCATGTTTTGAAGTGCGCTAAAATCTACTACATTCGGATCTGCCAACTTAGGGCTATAGTTAGTAAGATAAGTATTTTCAACAAATCCACGAAGAATAGCTGTACTAGCCAACGTAGAACTGCGTGTAAAGTCTGCCATTGACAAACCATAAAATTCGTGTGGTATGTCAATAGGTACAATAGATGCAAGCGGTACAAACTCTACGTCTTCTTCATAAAGAATATGATCGCCTACTGTAATAAAATGTTTTAATTCTGCAATGCCATCGCCATCACGATCTACGCGTAACCATGACTCTGTAAGTGTTACTTCTTGATTTGCTTCAGTAAGGTAAGTACCTTTTCCTTGATAACCTTGCCAGTAACTTTGACCTGTGACATCTTTTCTAGCAGCCACATCTTCACTGTATTTACCACTTCCAAGCCAGTCTTCATCAGTGCCAAGACGACTCCATTCATCTTCTGTAATGCTTTCACCCCACTCTGGGTAATAGCGCCGAATGTCTGAACGAGACATTTCTGACTGGATGCCAACAAAGACAGCATCATCAATATCTTTTGCTTCATTTGAAATCCTAAATGATTCGGGTGGAATCACTTCTAGTTTAACTTTACTTTTATCAATGCGTTTGCGAAGTCGCACATCAACATACGAAATAATCTCTGATGTTGGGTTGAGCGTAAGCTCGCCGACGATTTCTAGATTTTCATCTGCAAGGATCTCGTCAAGTTTAGCCTCATCGATTTCCTCATATTCTTCCATAACGTAGTCAAAGTCTTCTACATAATCCCAGCGAATAACTGAGTTCTTCCAGAGAAGCGATGACTTCATCCAAGTTTGCAGTATTTCCCAGCCTTTATTCTTTTTAAAAATACAATAGTTAACTAAGTTACTTGCGTCTTTAGCAGCTTTAAAGGCTCCAGGAGTATCATCGTAAGGAACAAAACGAGCAATTTTATTATTGTTTAAAAACAAATCTGAAAGAACTGCTGTATAAGCTTCAACTACTTCAGTAGTACTTGTATCGACAATAGAACTAACGCCTTGCGGTGTCAAATGTTCTTGCGCTACTCCAGCATACTCGTAAGTAGCTTTGAGCCTTTCTCTGGTTAAGTCACTGCTGTTAAGCCAGTCACCTGTAGAGTTTTGAATACCTTGATCAATAAGGTTAATTAATTGTTCGTCATCGACAGCTTCTTTATATTTATAACTAGCCATCAATACTTACCGCCTGTTCCGCTATAAAATGGCTTACTGCTTTCCATAGCTTTTTGATTATAACCTTTACTTCCGGGTTGCGAGAGAGGTGTTTTACGCTCTTTTGTTTTTCGCACTGGTTGTACAGGTTTAATCTGTTGATAACTTCCTGTTTTCATTTACCGCTCCTGGGTTTATGTATGCGTCTCTTATTTCTTGTAATGTTCTATTACAACCTATACAGTAGGTTTTTGTTTTATCTAAGATACAAACTTTAATACAAGGACTTACCACTTGACTTTGTTAGCCCAATAAGCTGCACTCATTGGTCCTTTATCTATGTTTGCTTTATGCCTTGCTTTCCAGGCTTTATTACGTTTACTTCCATCTGGACTTCCGCTTACGCCTTGAGATCCAAACCTGATAAGCTTAGGTTTGCCGTTATTGTTTACAACTACAGCATGACTTTTAGTTTTATGATTTGGTGTTCTTTTAGGTTTATTGTAACCTGAAAATCTTTCACCTGCTACTTCAATACTCATTTTGTTTCATGCCCCATCCAAATTCCGAATACGCCTGTCATGACACCCATGACAACCGATACGAAAGCAGATTGTGCTGCAGTGGGTTCAGGCAAGGCCATAAACCATTCAGCGCACCGCCAAGACATAAGGGTACTTATAAGCATCATAAACCTAGGTAATATTTTCCATTTTAAAAAAGTTTCTACTGACATCAGAAGTATGTATTCAAGATCTCTAGTTGATCGTTGTACATTGCTATTTGATTAAGTTCTTCTTCAATTGCTTCAATAATATCAGAGTGTTCCCCGATACCCGCAGGATTTTTAAGATAGACTTCAATGTTAGCCACATGTTTAGCAATGTGTCCTTCTGCGTGTTTTTTAACTGCTTCTATTAGTGTAGCTTCCATTATGTTTGCCTCGCCTTTTTAATTTTCTTTTTAGCACTCTTTGTGTTCGCAACAAATTGTTTACCTGCTTTTGTACCTTCTCTCTTTTTCCGAGTGGTAGCAGCGTGTTCAGCTGCTGTAAGGCTTCCCACAGCTGAAGCTGGCATATAACGCTCGCCAGTAGCCAACGGACCTTGCATAGAAGGTTTGCCACTTCGAGTCCTCCACTTTTGCTTAGTCCACTTTTTAAGTGACTTTTGCTGTTTAGTAAGACTCATGACGTATACCCGCCGCCTTTGGCTTTGTATTCTTTGGCTACCATTTGCATTTTCCTAGCGCTGATCTGTCCGGGTTTGCCACCTTTACTACCAGCTAGAATGCGTTGATAAATACTTTTGCGAAGCCCTGGATTTGTGTAATTACCAGAACTATTAACTGTGCTCTTTTTCTTTGACATAACCTGCGCTCCTCACTAAAAACCATCTTCCTTTTAAAACTGGGCATTTATAAACATAGCGTTTACCTTTATGAATTCTAGTTCTTTTCATATCAAACCATTTTTTCTTTTTCATAAGTTGGGCCTTTCCTACCCCTAGCGGCCCAGACTAGGTGAGGACAACGGTAGATTACTGAAGAGAAAGCTTACTAAGCTCTTCCTCTAATTCTTCGTCCGACAAGTCTGAAGCATCTAAGTTTGTTTGTGTTACATCCTGACGAGATAGTTTAGGTGCTTGATACTCTGCAAGGATACTTGCTACCTTTACAATTTGGTCTGTGTCACCTTCTTCCATTGCCTGTACTAGCACATAGTTCAGTGCAGCCATAGCATCAGGGGCCTCATCACCTAGCTCTTTCATAGCAACAATAGTTTGCTTTGCCAATTCTTTTTTCTCTTTATTCTTACGGCGCACCTCTAGTCCTCGTTTGCGCCATTCATCAGCCATCTCAGAGTCTTTTATAGACACCAAGTTTTTAAGTCCTGGATGGTCTGGGTCTCCCCTTATAGCCATTGCGTGTTCTCCTGTTCAAACGAGCCTACTTTCTCTCGCCATGATACTTTGTCGTCTGTGAGCTTATGTTGATGAGTCCTGTAGGCCTCGAATGCAATTGCAAGAGCCATAACAGTATCGTCAAAGTTTCCTGCGAGGGCATTAGTTGAACCATTCTCTGCTGAGACATAAGTTTTTAACTCTCCTACTATAACGTCACTAGGTATCCACAAGTCTTCCTCTTCAACAGCTCGTTTTAAGTTGCCGATAATCATAGGCTTTGTGGAAACAGTAGTTCTAAATCCAGGCTTACCACCTTCATCGTTTAAAAGGTTAGCTGCTTTAGTTTGATAGTAGAGATTTATGTAATTCATTTGTTTTAGTCTATTGAGAGTTGCAATCCCCAAAGAGTTACTCTCTACTGCTAGTAAAGCATTGTTAAAATACCTGCCAAGGTAAAAAAGAATATCACCAAAGTTACTTGGATCCGTAAAGTTGTCTCTGAATAACGCACAAACTTGCCTCTCTTTGTTAAGAACAACAGCAGTACTATAGTCTTGGCCTACTCCTAGCGAAACGTCAGCTCCAATAATAAATCTGTCGTCAAAACTAGGAGGAATCCACACTTCTAGGTGACCTTCTCTAGCATCTTCAAAGTAATTACTGTTTTCGTCAAATTCTCTAACATAGTTTGGGGCTTTTACTGCAATACTGTTAACTGCTTCTTGATCAAAGACAGAATTACCAGTTACTAGAAAGGCTTCTTCAGGACTTGAGGGGTATTCTTGCTTAAACTTGCGTTCCCCCGACTCTCCTATCTTAAGTCGCCTCCAATAAAGCTGATCGTTGTCTAAATCATACGTCTCCAGTAGCTCCCACTCTTCTGTTGTGAGTTCCATATCCTGTGGAGCCGTTCTACGGTACTCAGGGGTAATAAACCAGGGTAGAAAAATAGGTATATATTCATTTTCGCCTCTCATAGCGCCTTGGTAGAGCCTATAAAACTCTCCACTGGCACCATTTGCTGTAGATTCCAAGATTACCTCTGTTCCCACCTCTTGACTGATTCCTTGGAAAAGTCCAGCAAGTATTTGTTCATCAAACTGCCAGAAGCCCACCTCAGATAGGTGTGCAATAGTGGGGGTGGTACCTCTTCCTGCTTCTTTAGCACCTGCCGTATACAATCTGTAACCACTTTTGTTATGTTCAAATAAGATTTCTTTGGCATTAGACTTGTTTAGCGCGGGTGGCTCCTCCATATTGTCAATAATATTACGAGACATGTTGAAAAGAGCGTCACTGGTGGCACTATCATGTGCCATAACCACTGACCTAGTATAGGGGGTGAAGAATGTCTTCCAAAATACCCTAGCAGCGCAGTAAGTTGAGATACCCTGCTGCCTAGCCTTGAGTACAATTGCCCTGACCTTCCCAGTTTCTTTGAGTTGAGTCTCTAATTTATCATTAATTATAGACTGCGCTTGGTTGAACTTGAAAGGAACAAAGCCTTGGCTAGCATTCTTCGTAATAATTCTGATTTGTTCTTCGGAAAATAGCTCAAAGTCGTCCTTATATGCTTGTAATTGTTTACGTTTTTGGAGTTCTTTGGCTAATTCCAACTTACGTTTGTTGTTCATAGTAGGAGTCCTCAATATTTTCCTATAAGGGTGTGTTTAATAAGGACTTTTTCTTTGTGTCTAAAAAAGATGTGACGTGGGTTTGGGTACCCTGTTCTGTTTCTGTACCCCCCTGCTTCTTTTTCGGCTGTCTTGGTGGCCAGCGGGCTTTCCCTCTTCCCGCTGTCCTCCTGGGTTGCCGTCTGGCTTCCCTCTCTGGGCGCTTTGCCCGTTAACCCCTATCTCTTGAAAGGAGAACTATCGTGGGTAAATTCAATGAAATGGCCGTAATACAGTCCAACAATCAGCAGTCGGAATTCGTTCCGTCAAGCGTTTATCTTGGTGGTCAACCAGCTAATCTGGTGTGGCGCACTAGGCTTGGGCCTGTTGAGATTGTACAATCGGGTTATGAGGATGAGACCAAGTCTGTCTTGGTTGTTGTTCTTAGTAACGGTGATCGGTATCGTTGTAAGGTTGAAACCTTTGGCGGTCGGGAGTTTCCGTTTTACCTGATTGATGCACTTGCGTTGGTTACTGGTTCTGGCACAAGGGTCGAGTTGTGTGTGGCTGTTAGTAATCGTCCTAACAGTCAGGCTGCTCCTGGCTTCTTTTGCGGGTTACGGCTTGCTGGGTCAAAGACTGATCGCGGTTTGATTAGTCTTTAACTAAGTGGCGTCCTGCGCTTCGGCGTGGGATTGCCCTTGCGGGTGCTTCTGTTTCTCCCTCGGAAGCATCCTCAAGGTCAATCCTGACCTAACTTGTTACAGGAGGCTAATATGCATTGCATGTCAGTTGAGCTTAATGGAGAACTTGAAGTTCTTTTCTCTAAGCTTGGTAATGCAGCTAACCGTGCATACAATAATGGCGGTAAGCTAGATCTTTCAGCTGAAAAGGAATATTATTCTATTCAAGCTGAAATAAAGGAGCTATACAAACGTATGGCTAAGTTTGACCAACATCTTGCGGAACAACTCCGTAAGAAACATCTTAAGGAGAAGTTAGGGATATGATAGATGCACTCTTTGTCTTGACTCTCATGGCAGGCGCATTCCTGTCAGGGATTCTCGTAGCTGTTCCAGTAGCAGCTTGGATTAACCACTTATTCGAGGAGAAATGAAATGTGGTACGGACTATGCACACAAGCAGCCAAAGATGAGGCTGAAACATTTGCTAACCGAAACAGGGTTAGGCAAAATGCAAAGACTATTGGTAACATTGTTATCCGGCAGTCTGTTAAACGAGCAGAGCAAGCTGAGAAAGATGAAGCTCTCTGGAAACAAATGAAGCGGGAGTTCCCACGATGCTAGTAATAAACATAGAAGATATGTCTAACAGACAGCTTGAGGATTTACTCCACAAGATCTCTGTAGAACTGCAAGACCGCGAAGTGCGTGTTCGCATAGACCCTGAGTGTACTAATGAAGAGGTCTTTGAAGATGCACTTACTCATGGTCTTACTCCAGAAGATGCTTCAGATCCTGAATGGGGTTTGATGTACGAAGAGTGGCTCTCTGAAAGAGACCGCAAAATATCCATGAGAAACACAGGAGCGTAAATTGAAACACGACATTAATATGGACCATGAGGTCAACAAAATGGTAGAAGCACTTGATGATGCACTTGAAGAAGCATCTGAAAGTGTACTAGCTAACTTCGCTGAAAGACAGATGAGTGACTGGATGACCGCTTACGGTGCTACTGAACACGCATCTGCTGAGTTTTCTGCAATGGAAAGTGAGATACTTCGAAGAGCATTAGAAGTAATCTTCCTAAGAGCCAAAGAGAAAGGTACACTTTGGTAGTAAATAGTCCCATTCTGGGAATACTTTTGGGTTTACGTGGAAGAAACTGCGAGGCGATGTGTCCTTGTGTGTCTAAATGTGAACAAATCGGGAGTAAATAATGAGACCAAAATGTGACAATTGTAGTAACCTCTCTGACGCAACCGACTTTAAAACCTACTGGCTGTGTGCAATGTGCTGGCTAAATAAATTCGCTAAGTGATTAGCCTTCTGACTACATCTTTCGAGGTGTAGTCTAAAGGACAATCATGTCCTAAACCCGCATGATAAAGGAGATTACTTCATGCAAACAATCATCAGAAATGTAGCCGTAAACTATGCTAAAGTTTATAAAGCTGAAAAGAATCCTTTCGGACAAACTCAGTTTGATATTCAGCTAGAATTCGGTAAAGAGCGTATCGATGAACTTAAAGGCTTTGGTAAAATACGTGAATTACCCAACGGTAACTTCGCGCTTAACATTAGCCGCGCAGAACGTAACAAAGATGGCAAAGAAAACGCCATCAGAGTTGTCGATATGGCTAAAGCACCATTCGATAAGCCGATTGGTAATGGTTCAATAGCTAACTTAATCGTATACAGCTATGCGTCACCACGAGCGTACAATGGTACCAAAACGGTACTAATCGCAGTGCAAGTAATGAATCATGTCCCTTACGAACCAGCTTCTAATGTTGACTTCGACATTGTTGGTGAAACAAAATCAGTAGAAGCCTCAACTGACTTCTAATTGATAACGAGGGGTAGCTAACACTAGCTATCCCTCAACCCTTTACGAAAGGAATTCTCGTGAAAATTAAACTACAAAGTAACTTATCAACAGGTATGTTGCCAATAGCACAACACAGTGCTGCCAAATACCAACTTCGCAAAGTGCTAAACCACTTACCCAAAGGTACTCAAGCCTATATCGCAGGTGGCGCACCGCGAGATTGGCATCATGGATGGGGTTGTCGAGACATCGACATCTTCTTCAAAACACCCGATGACTTCAATTCACTCACCAAAACCTCAAAATACCTTGAACAATTTAAATTACAAGGTAAAGCCTACGGTGAATACTGCTATGGAGTTGATGACTCACAAGGTGTTCTATCAATACATGAATACCCTATTTACCAAGGGTCTCTCCGTTCCCGTACAGTTCAACTCATACGACTAAAGAAAGACCCACTCGATATTATAAAAGCATTCCCAATAAACATGTCTCGTATATGGATGGATAAATCAGGGCGTATCGAGTGCGATCCACTATACGACTTAGGTTACACTGGTAGGTTCATTACACAATGTAATTTCTCACAATGGCCATACCCATACCTAAACAAAATACTACCACGCTACCATCAATACGCCTATATACCTGTTAACTGGGAAGGTTCAAGGAACAAAGCATAATGGAAATAATACCTTACATTGTCATACTATACCTCGTTATCGGATTCATAATAACTTACAGGAGAATGTAAAATACACATGAGAATCTTTTACCTCTTATTAATATGGGGTACAACTTTGCTAATCATATCAACTATAGCAGGAGCAAATCAGCTATGATTATAAGTCTTTCAGAAGAAACCTCTACACCTCTTACTCTCGACTTTACTCGAACAGAGTACTTCGAGTGTGACTTCAAAGTAGACTTCAGAGCTTCTACTCTAAATAACGCTAGGTGGGAAGTCGCAGACTACTGTAGCGACTACATTGAGCTTCGTACTTATGACGAAGACGCTATAAGGTTCGCCAAAGAGCTACTAGAGTTCCTCAACGGTAACACTCCCAGTATCCTCGTAGACGGTGACAATGAGCAAGCGTTGATACAGCTACATAAGGAAGACTACAATGACAATGAATACGTCTCTGTAGAACTCAAGTACGATCCTTATGAAAACCTAGTATGTCAACCACCGTATGACATTCAATCAAACTTAGAGGTACGTTAATGGAACACACTCATAGTCAAATCTTGCTTTACACTAAAGGTGGCAAGCGAGTGTCTATCATACAGTCTTTTCCTTATGACGAGGAAAACCACGTATCGTACCGTGCAGCATTTGGTTGTTGTAGTGGGTTGTATGGTAGAACAGTTGAGGTAATGATAGATGACGAACAACCACAGCCTCATCTTGGTTTTGAGAAGCTTGTGCAACTCTTGCAGAGCCTATAACACACCCTTATAGGGGGGGAGAGGGATATACTTAAGGTTATCCTTTAAGGATCCCTCTAGTAACGTCAAGCTAAACGGAAGGACACCAGCATGACACAGAAAAGAACTCCCGGCATGTATTCTTTTTATGAGAAAGAAATAAAAGAAGCATACCAGAACGAAAACTGGGATAGGGCTATAGAGCTTATCAATGACTGTCCTGAAGACGTCTATGATGCGCTAGCCAGAAACGAAGTAATAGAGACTTCAGTAGAGGAGAGTCGAAAAGATGTATGAAACAGACCACGCTGTCAGGGCAACGCTAATCGTTCTCAATGAGCGTAAGCTACTAGACGTATGGCCTGACAACGACCTTATGCAGCTAATCATCAAAGACACTGAAGAAATACTCAGCGCTGAAGATGAAGACTATGACGATGGTCAACCCTCTTGGGAACAAGAATGGGAAGACTTCGGAGAGAGG
>Ga0070748_1000800_pt1 | contig 14770 bp, 8 predicted proteins | sample VirMetDEL_Nov_12_FD_77015 | JGI IMG/M metagenome (GOLD analysis project Ga0070748, IMG submission 77015) | Aqueous microbial communities from the Delaware River and Bay under freshwater to marine salinity gradient to study organic matter... | ecosystem: Environmental > Aquatic > Marine > Coastal ... | reverse complement strand
TCATATAAAAAACTATGGTGGCTTTTTGCCCACGGCAGAAACAGCGGTTTTCATTCTGGCTGGTGACGATTTAGCGCTGCGCTTTGCTGCGCAACAGATGTTTGATGATCAGCATTATTTTATTCGACGCGGCATTATTCAGCTTGAGCATCAAGGTGGTGAGCCTTTCTTAAATGCAGTGATTAATATCAAAACTGAATTTCTCCAGCTTTGCACACAGGGGCAACAACATAAGCCGGATTACAGTATTGAGTTCCCCGCTAAGTTGATTACCAGTCCCCTGAGTTGGGATGATCTGGTGCTCTCACCTGAGGTGATGGAGGAGATTGATCATCTCAATACTTGGTTGACGCATCAGCAGCAAATTGTTGAGCGCTGGGGGTTAGAGAAAAAAATAAAAGCGGGCTATCGCAGCTTGTTCTTTGGCCCACCCGGCACAGGTAAAACCCTAACTGCAACACTCTTGGGGGTTAATGCGGGTGTTGATGTCTATCGTATCGATCTATCAATGGTCGTTTCTAAATACATTGGTGAAACGGAAAAGAATCTCGCTAATGTATTTGATCAAGCAGAAAATAAAAACTGGATACTTTTTTTCGATGAGGCTGATGCATTATTTGGCAAGCGCACTCAAACCAGCAACTCTAATGATCGCCATGCCAATCAGGAAATTTCTTACTTGTTACAGCGCGTTGAAGATTTCCCCGGTGTGGTAATTTTGGCGAGTAATATCAAAGCAAATATCGACGAGGCTTTTGCGCGTCGTTTTCAATCGATTATCTATTTTCCACTGCCGGATGAAGTACAACGGTTACAGTTATGGCAAAAATTATTGCCGAATATCAATCAGCTTGATACAGATGTCGATTTAGGTCAGCTCGCAGAAAAGTATGAACTATCTGGTGGGTCGCTTACTAACGTTGCGCGTTATGCCGCTATTCGAGCAACGCGGTTCAAACGTAATCTAATTACGCAAGCTGATCTTATTGAAGGCATCAATAAAGAATTACTCAAGGAGGGGCGTACGCTCTGACATCCATGAATAAATTATTCACGCCTAAGGGCTTAATAGCTCAGTATGTTGCGATGGCATTGGGCATCCTATTGCTTATTGTTGCGCTGGCGACGAGAGCGGAGGATATTCCTGAGCTTAAAGCTAACACCGCTAAATGTCTTGGTTACGAGGTGCCTTATAAGCATTATCCTAAACCGGTGGTCGATAAATTTCAGGCAGATTTGTATGCTATTTATCACAATGATGCAGAATGGCGGACCGCATTTAAGCAAAAAGGTAATCCGCTTAATGATGGTTTGCTCGGGCCCATTACCTGGTCTTGGATGCAGCGCCTATGTGGGAATTTTGTTTTAGGGCAGGCTGTTGATATTCTTGCTGAGTGGCCCTTTCAGTTAGAGCGTATTAGTGGCTTTGCAGAGCAGTACCCCACAGAAATGCAACAGATTGTGAGCCCTGCTTTTACTGATTGGTGGGCTACAACGCCCTCCCCTTGTAATCTAAATGCGAGCCAAATTTTATTCAGAGGCAGTGAGCAAGAGCTATTGGCACTCTTAGCCTGTTTTAAAACGCCTCCCGCTGCCGCTGAGCCTGAGCCCGCACTTGAGGTGAAGAGCCTTGACGCCCCTGAGAATAGTTTATTTGTATTGCGCGCTGATGACTTTGAACTTTTGGCGCAGCCAGATAGTTTACGCGTTGCGCTGTTAAGTTTGGTGGAACAACGTTTTGGCAGTGCAGCTTCTGCAAGTGCAGCTGCAACCTCAGCGGTTGCTGAGCAGGCACCTGCAATTCAAGCAATGGTACTCAAGCCGCTGCCACAGTTATATTCAACTACTGTTCAATACCAGCTGACAGATGAGGTCTTGTCGCAATTGTTGGACGCAGGTTTAGATCAGGCAATTTTTGTGAAATTACAAGCGCTGTCGGCGACGGTATTCACTAGCGAAACCGAACTGAATAGCGCGCTCGATAAAATATTTTCTGAACTAAAAACGGCAACTGTTACTAAGCCTTCATCGAGCCGAGAGGTGGAGCATAAAAATGCTGATCAATCCATTGCCGCAACGAATCAGGAGGTTACTCAAGCACTTACTCAAGAACTCAGTCCAGAGGCCGATGTGTCTGGAGTTATGTCAGTACAGCCTTCAGCGTTAAATGAAACCTCCATAGCAGTTAATCGCTACAGAATTCTGCAGGCAAGCAAAGTTGAGACAATTCAATTTGAGCGCGCTAAGCTTAAAGCGCTCTATATGGATATCCGCAAGGTAAATCCACTCATGTCCTTCCCGCCGCAATTACTCAAAATTATGCGTAGCTTGCAGGATGTTGAGTTTCCTGAAGGGGAGCTATTACATCTGGCTATTCAAAGCGTCATCATGAAAAGCTCAAATTTCTGTAAGCTCGACAAATCAAAAACCATTGATGTGAGTTTGGTGCGTTTAAGTGATGCAGAGCGCCAAGAATTAACCGATGAAATTGTTAGCTTTATTCCTGCTCTTACTCCGTCAACAAAAACAGAACAAGTGTGTGGCAGTTATCACTTTGAAAAGCTTGCGGCTGAATATGATTTGTTATTGAGGCCAGCAATAAATGCGCTCTATGTCGAGCCCATGCCTGACTATGCACATCAAGCTATTCAGTGGGATGGCAGTGATTGTGGTTGTGTGCCTAAACAGACATCAACGACAGCTTATGGCATTTACCCTTATTGGCATACCACCGCTGAGTTGAAAAAATATGATTTTAGTACTTTTAATCGTGTTGCCTATTTTGGTTTAAGTTTTAATCGAAGCGGGCAGCTGCAGCAAATAAAAGCAAAAAATCAGGCGCAAACACTGGTGCAAGATCCTAGTGACGAAGCTAAGGCATTTATTCGCAAGGCGCGAACCTACGGCAGCAAAGTAGATTGGATGATTCATAAGGATTGGCATAATTTTAACAGTGAAGATCCTACAGAGATGAGTAGCCTTGCACCTATGCTTAATAGTTTGCGCTTGAATATAGTTAATTTTTTACGCGAAAAGCTTAGCGATCCTGCATCTCGCTTTCGACCTCTCAGCTCTTTGGGGCTAACTGGGCAGCCGCGCAATGGTGATGGCGTTACGCTCTACTTTCAGCATTTTCCGACGGATGAGAAATCCCAGCAAGAGTTTGAAAAATTCTTTGTCGCGCTCAAAGCAGATTTGAAAGAAGCCAGTGATGAAATAAACACAGGGCACAGCATAGAGCAGAGTTTCTATCTGAACCTTGTTGTGGATCAATCGAACTTTATTGACAGTAAAGGTGTATTTAATAGCGCAAACCTAGAGCGGCTGCTTAATGTACAGCAGTTGTTTGAACAGAACCTTTCGTTGATAGAGATGCAAGAAAAAGTAAAATCTATCATAGTGCTGCTGCTTGAAAGCCCCTATTACAACTCTTTAGATGAAATATATGCCCAGACTAATGCCACCAGTCGAGCAGTGATTATGCCGTTAATGATCGATGATTTTTCCGACATGCAACAGCCAGCCAATAATAGTTTGCTACGTGATAATCGCTTTAAAAAACTGGATTACATTAATGAGAGCTTCGGTGGTGCTGCATTTTGGCCTATTCCGCGTTGGGATCAACCAGGCTATGAGGGCTTTAATCGCTATATTGCGACAATATTTGCGCCCGGCTATGCCGAGTCCTATTGGAATAAATATTTGTGTGTCTACCGCTGGCAATTTATCAGTGTGTTAAATATTTGGCTGTTGGTGGCTTTATGTTTAGTAGTCATAGTGTTTTATTTATTCCCCTATAATTGCCAAAAATTACCTAGCTTATTGCGTCCTCTTACGCGGCCAATTCCGTTGCTTATATTGCTTTTACCTCCCCTCATACTATGGGTGTATCTGTTGGTGGCAGATGCATTATTTCCCATAATATCGACGACAGGTGTGCTTTGCATGTTGTTGTGGGTCTTGAGTATTCGTGCGGTATATCTCTATGTGAAGTCATTGAATCAACGCAAGCCAAGTCGACAATGGGCTCTGGCTGCTCAGCCTATTGTGATTGCAAAGGCTACACCGCGCATTACCTTGAATTCGGATCTAGATGAGGATTTAGTGGAAGATGAGATGGATACTAGCGCAATAAAAAATACACCAAATGATAAATCGTAAATTCCTTTTCAAAAGGAATTCAGGCTAGGGTTATAAACTTAATGTACACACGAATAATAATGATAGTGCTTGGGTTGTGGTCCGCCATGGCAAGTTACACTGCCTCAGCAGAGGCAGATTGTCTGCCGAGTACGCCAGTGCGTGTGGTCAAGCTAGGTATGAGTACAGCTTTAAGTGGACCGGGGCAGCATTTGGGTTTGGCTATGCTCAAGGGGGTGCAGCGGCGTTTGGCAGAGGAAAATTGTCAGGCTTTTTGGCGCACACAGGGTATTCGCTTTGATCTTAAAGTATTGGATGACAGCTATGACCCTGAGGTGGCCGCTGATAATGCCACCGAATTAATCGTGCAGGAACACGTTATTGCCTTAGTTGGTAATGTAGGGACACCCACGGCTGAGCGGGCGTGGAAAATTGCTGATAATGCACAGGTTATTTATTACGGTGCCTATACCGGCGCTAATATTTTACGGCTAACACCTCCTGCTCCTTTCGTATTTAACTATCGCGCATCTTACGATCAAGAAATGAAGACAATCGTTGATGAGGTTATTGCGCGCGGAATTCCTGTTAAGCGGATAGCCTTGTTTTTGCAAAATGACGCTTTTGGCAATGCGGGGTTAGCAGCAACGACAAAGGCACTTGGTGAAATTTGTAACGACTGCGCGCGTAATATTTTTGAAATGCGCTATGAGCGTAATACGCTCAATATAAGCGACGCACTCAAGGCGTTTATAGAGCGAAGCCCAAAACCTAAGGCGGTAATTCTTGTTGGCGCGACTGAGTCCAGTGCTAAGTTTATTCACTTTGCGCATCCTATGTCACCCAGCACGCTGTTTTATAGCTTGTCCTTTACGGGGGCAACAGCACTTGCACAGCAATTAGGCGACACATCAGCACAGGTATATATGAGTCAAGTGGTTCCCGCTGTAAGTACAGAGGGGGGATTAAATGGTGCCGTAGGTTTTAATGAAGTTGCTCGTGAAGGATATTTGGCAACTGAGGTGTTATTTAAAGCACTTCGCTCTATAAGAGGTGATATCAACAGCGAAGCCTTACGCCAAAGTCTATTGAATATAGAACGACAGCTAAATGTTGCAGAAGATTTGCATAATATGCCTGTTAACACGGGAGCTATAGTCGCAGCTGATGTGACTAAAGAAACTAGCTGGCAAGAAGATACTGTTAGCTACACGGTTGTCAAAGAAAAGACAGTGGATCAGCAAATCATGGATTTTGTGTGGTTGGCAAAATTAAAACAGAATAAAAGTAATACTGGACTTCAGCCATGACGCTTATACAGAAAAGAAATTTGCTCAAGATTAGTGTGTTTGGCGTTACCGGTATGTTGATTATTTTTGCGTGTATTCAAGCTTACTTTCTCTATGGAACGCATCAAGAACATTTGCACAAGTCGCAACGCTGGGCTGAACAACAGACGCAATCTATAGCGCAAGATCTTTCTAGTAAAATTAGTTATGTCGCAACTATTGCCGATGAACTGGCAGACAGTTTGAGTGACGCTCGCTGTAGTCCCTGTCATCTCGAAGCGCAATTAAAATCTTTCTATTTAAAGCACAGTGACTTCACTAGCTTAGGGTTGGCGTTTGATGCGGCTAAGTCGGGTACTGAATTTCGGCTGTACGCACCTTTCATTCGTACCAATTCAGTTGGTGCTGCCATTGAACGACTTGATAGTTACTATGATTATTTAGCGCCTCAGAATATACATTATGACGATTTGCAGCGTGTACCCGAAAGCTGGTATAGCGCAGCTCAACAACATGAGCGACAATGGTTAACCCCCTTTTATGACGTCGCACTGGATACTCATGTCATTCGCTATACAGCTCCGCTATTCAATAAAAGCAAAGAAAAGATTGGCTTAGTGTTTGTAGATATTAGTTTGGAATGGTTAAGTGAGCAGATCGAACACTATGATTTAAAGGATAATAATTACCTGGGTTTGTATACGCAGCAGGGCCAAGAACTTTATTACAGCCTCAAAGGTATAAGACAGATAACTAAACAGCTCGCGAATAACACTGTTATAAAAGCTGAAAACAGCGCGGGCATTAATATACTGACAGGTGATTCAGTCTGGCATAATCGTGAGCTTCTTGCCGCTACGCAATGGATTTTGCAAACGACTATTTCTGCCAATACCTCAGTTGCTATTAATGGGCCTCCTACAGTTAATGGGCTTACCCAAGAGCTAGATAATACCGATGCCCTAAAAGGTCGTGACCGCTCATGGCATATCTTGGCCGCCAATAACCCTGTGGCTTGGGTTAGCCTCTTGGTGATGATTGGAATTCTGTTTTTTTCCTGTCTTAGATTGCTGCGCAAGCGAACATCTGAACTGCAGTTGTGGTTTGATACGGCGGTCTATACCTGTATTTTTTCCTTAGGCGTGGTCACCATTTGGTTTTTTGAATATGGTTCAATTGCAAGTAAACCTGCTAACACCACGGTGCTGGCTAATAAAGCGATCGTTGAAAAGTATGAGCGCGACCACGCGCTGAGCTCGTTAGCATCTCACGACAAAGCCCCTACCTATGTTCCTGTTGGTTTATTCATTCAGTCAATCGAGTTTTTAAGTGCAAGTAATGTAAATATCACCGGTTATATTTGGCATAGATATCAAGAGGGGCAGGAATCAGATTATGCTGTTGGCACTATTTTTCCTGAGGCTATTACCACGAATATCAGTGTGGCTTATGAGGAAACCAATCAGGGAGAAACACTTAAAGGCTGGTATTTTGAAACGACACTGCGAGAAAATTTTAGTCCGGATAAGTTTCCGTTAGATCGCCAATCAGTATGGATTAGATTATGGCATGAGAAATTAGGTGAAAATATTGTTTTAGTGCCTGATTTTCTAGCTTACGATAGCCTTAATACGCGCTCACTGCCGGGCATAGAAAAAGATTTTGTACTCTCCGGTTGGTCCTTGTATAGATCGTATTTTGAAATGCGCGAAAATAATTACAATACTCGTTTAGGCGCTGCCAATAGTTCTTCGGGTGGTGCAGTACCGGAGCTTTATTTTAATATTGAAATTATGCGCAATTTCATTAATCCATTTTTAGCGCATTTATTTCCGCTGTTGGTAGTGGTACTTATGCTTTATGCCATTGTGATTACTATGTCGACGGATCATGAGAAAAAGGATTTTTTAGGTTTTAATGCGGCTGGTGTAGTTGCCTCTTGTTCAGCATTATTTTTTGTGGCGCTGATTGCTCATGTGCAGATGCGCAATGAGTTAGCGGCAAATTCAGTCGTCTATTTGGAATATTTTTACCTCATTACCTATGTGGTTATTTTGTTGATTACCACCAATGCGGTGTTGTTATCGCTCAATGTAAAAATATGGTTTATTCAGTTTCACGATAACCTTTTACCCAAATTAATCTATTGGCCCGCGCTAACGGCAGCGCTATTTCTGTGCACTGTATGGACTTTTAGGTAAGTTTAAATATCTTTCTCGCGTGCGGCGGCTTGGTGCTGCCCTTCTCTTCTCCCCTGTGGCCAATTTAGGTTTTAGCTATACCGAGCTTAGGGTCGCAGTGCTTGTGCTGTCTTACCACTTATTAACAATTCTTTCGTCTAATCCCCTCTATAATGCCCGCGTATTTTCTGGTTTTTCCCTCGTGTTTTTTCTGTCGGAGTTTCGGTGGCCTCTTTTTCAATAAAATTAATGCAGTCAGTGCAGGCCAATAAAGCCTTTTGGTTTACCGTGATGGCGTTGGCATTGCCGGTAGCGGCGCAAATGCTATTGCAGTCGCTGCTGGGTATGGCCGATGTAATTATGGTGGGCGATTTAGGCTCAAGCGCTATAGCGGCAGTGGGGCTGGCCGCCAAAATTCATTTTTTATTATTGGTATTGATGAGCGGTTTGGCGACGGGGTGCAGTGTGCTAATTGCGCAGTATCTTGGCGCTGGCGATATCAATCGCAGCCAAAAAACCTTAGCGGTTACGCTATTTGTGGGTAGCGCTATTATGCTGCCCTTGGCATTGCTATTTGGGTTTGGCGCCAGTACGTGGGTGCAGTGGATTAATCCCGACCGCGACGTTACGCTCTTAACGGCGCAGTATTTGATCATTACGGCTCCGGTATTGTTAATCACCCAGTGGATTGTAGTGTATGAGGCTTCTCTGCGTGCCCTCGGTCAGACCACTATGCCTTTGGTGGCAGGTGTGTGCGCGGCCTTGGCTAATATTGCATTAAATTACGCACTCATTGGCGGTCACTGGGGCGCGCCAGCCCTAGGGGTTGCCGGTGCGGCTTGGGCGACGTTGTTCGCGCGCTTGCTACAACTGGCGATAGTCTTGGGTTGGGTTTATTGGCGCAAGCAGTTGTTTGCGTTAAACCTTATACAGTTGCGCGAGGGGATGGATAAATTTCATATTCGTCGCTACTTAGCATTTTCACTTCCCTTGGTTGCTAACTACGCGATTTGGGCCGTGGGTAATGCGGCCTACCATTTAATTACTGGTTTTGCGGGCACCGAAGCACTTGCGGTGATGGGCGTAATCGTACCGGTAGAAAGTGCTTTTTTTGCGTTGTTTGTGGGGTTAGCGAATGCATCGGCGGTATTGGTGGGACGCGAACTGGGGGCTAATCGCCATGAGGAAGCATGGCGACTCTATAAATTTTTTGATCGATTGACCCTAGGACTGCTGGTGATGTTTTGTGTTGCGCTCTGGTTTATGCGGCCGTGGATACTCTCTATCTTCGATCAGTTAGATGCGAAGTCTATGCATCTGATGATGAGCACGCTCGGTATTTTTTGTTTTTTTGTATGGCTGCGAGTGCTCAATATGACACGTATTATTGGCGTGCTGCGCGCAGGTGGCGACAACCGCTTCACGCTTATTACTGACTCTATAGTGATGTGGGGTTTTGGCTTGCCAATTTATGTGGCAGCGGTATTTTTTACCGATGTGAGTTTTGTGTATTTGTATTGTTTGTTGTACTTAGAAGATGCGCTGAAATTCATTCCCGTTGTGAAGCGGATTATCAGCCGTAAATGGATGAACAGTTTAGCGCATCATTAATGGCGATGAGTACTGTACTGAGCAAATGACTGCGTATTTTTATACGTGAAGACTGAAGTTCAGGGAGTCTATTTTTACCAAGCTATGTTTACCGAGCTATTTTTTCTAACATAGATTTTTTGCGTTCTCAGTGTTTATCTAATGAGGGTTTGTTATTTTTGGCAATCGCAGGATGCTCATGCGCCGTCTGCCACTCTAACCAAAACGCTTTAGCCTCGGCGGCGGGCATCGGTCGCGCCCAGTAGTAACCTTGGGCTTGAGTGCAGCCCAAGCTGCGCAGGAGCGCGGCGGTGGGAGCATCCTCTACGCCTTCTGCAATAGTTTTGAGCCCAAGACTGGTGGCCATTTGAATGATGGCGCGCACTATGGCGGCATCATCACTTTTATCTTCCATTTTGCGCACAAATGATTGATCTATTTTGAGCGACTCTACTTCAAACTTCTTCAGGTACCCAAGGTTCGAGTAGCCTGTACCGAAATCGTCTATTGATAAATGCACACCTTCACTGCGCAATGCCGCGAGGGTGCTGGCAATGCGTTCGTTGTCGTCAATCAGCAAGGACTCAGTGAGCTCTAACTCTAGAAATTGTGGGGCTAAATCTACGTCGGCGAGCGCATTGCGCACTATGTGCTCTATGTTGCCGCGTTTGAATTGTATCGATGAAATGTTGACGGCAACACTGAAATCAATAATGCCATCTTGCTGCCATAGTTTTGCTTGGCGGCAGGCTTGGTTTATCACCCATTCACCCAATTGAATAATTAACCCCGATGATTCGGCGAGGGGAATAAAGGTGGCTGGTGAAATGAAACCCTGTTCGGGGTGCTGCCAACGCAATAGCGCTTCAAAGCCACAGAGCTTGTTATTACCGAGGGTGATTTTGGGCTGATAATAGAGTTCAAATTGTTGTTCAGCTAATGCTTTGCGCATGCCTGAAATTAAATTGAGATGGTCGAACATGTTGTGGTTAGTTGACTGATTAAAAAAGCGAAAACTATTGCGCCCAGAATCTTTGGAGTGATACATGGCGATATCGGCTTTTTTAATCAGCGTATCAAGGTCTTCGCCATCTTGTGGTGCGAGTGCGATGCCGATAGAACAGGTGCAAAATATTTCGATATTGCGGTAGTGATAGTTTTCAGAAATTAACTGAAGTATGTCGAGGCTCGCTTGAGAGGCAGCGTCGCTGTCTTCTATATTCGGTAAAAAGACAATAAATTCATCGCCGCCATAGCGACAAACTAGCTCTTCTCTGTCGGTGTAGTCTACGAGACGGCCCGCAACTTCCATGAGTATATGATCGCCCGCTTGATGCCCAAGCGAGTCATTGATTGGTTTTAAATTATCCAGATCGATAAAAATAATACCGACGAGTTTCCCTTGCGCTTTGGAATTTTCAATAATGTGGGAAAAGTTTTTTTGGGCTTGCGTGCGATTAGGTAAATTGGTTAATGCATCGTGCATGGCCATGTATTCAATGTGAACCTTGGCCAGTTTGACGCGCTCATTTTCTCGCGCCAACTCCTCAAGTGCAGCGTTGTGGTCTTTGACTAACAGTGAGGCGCTAAAACTGATGATCGAAAAAACAATAGTAATTTGTATTCCGGTTGCAAGTGTTGTGGGTTGTACCAGGTTTACATGTAGCCCAAGGTGATTGCTATAGGCAATGACGAAACAGACGGAAATAATGATGGCGGTGAGCACGTAAAGTTGTTGTTTATTGCCAAGGAGCGCGGCAAAAATTAACACGCCACAAAAACCAATGGTGGATATGTCGCGCAAGCCGCTGCCCTGCCACGCGATCAATGTCAGCATAAAGGTGAGTACGCTGAGCAGCACCCAGGACGCAGCAAGAAGTTTATTTTTGACAAGCAACCAATCAACCAAAAAAAGTGATAAACCGGTACTGATCAGGATAATGGCTTCGCGCATGTTTGCTTGCACGAGGGTGATAATGCTGATCAGTAACAGGGCCGCTTGTGTAGCGCGCAATACCTGCACTAAGCGAAGCTTGCGCTGCTTAGAGAAGTCGTCTTGCACTAGGCTAAATGGCGGGGGTTTCTTCACATGATCAGCCTAAGGGTTGTGCGCCAGATGGGCGCCGATTAAGTGATTTTGTGCTGGTTGTATAGGGATCATGACAGGCTGTCAGTCGCTGCCAACGCTTAGTAGTTATAGTTGATGAGCGCATAATCCGCGAACTTAAGCGCGAATTTATCCAGTCCATTTATCTCTAAACATAAAGAAAACTGCCCCGAGTAGGCATAAGCCTGCCCAGAGGTAATCGAGTTTGAGTGGTTCTTTAAGGTAGAAGAGTGCGAAGGGTACAAAGACGCTGAGGGTGATAACTTCTTGCAGTATCTTCAGTTGGCCTACGGTCATTACGCTGTAGCCAATGCGGTTGGCGGGCACCTGCAGTAGGTATTCAAATAAGGCTATACCCCAGCTGATGAGCGCAGCTATAAGCCACGGCTTATGGTTAAGAGTTTTAAGGTGGGCATACCAGGCGAAGGTCATGAAAATATTGCTGCAAAACAATAGACCTATGGAGATCAAACTGGCGTTCATGGGGGGCGCTCGCTAAGTATGCATTTGCTCAGTGCTTTTGTGATTTAAGGTTTTTGTGCTGTTTTTGGATCCTTTGCTAAATCTTTTTGGGCATCGACGAGTGCTTGATCAGCTTTTTGCCCAGCGGTGTAGGAGCTGATGACGCTGAGAATCCAACTAGCAAGCAGTACCCAGCGCCCTTCTTGCCAAACACTGGAGGCGTAAATCGCATCGTGCAATTGCGTAGCCATTTGTAGTATGTCCAATCGTTCCGGATGCTGCGTTAGTTCGGCGGTGATGAGCGCCGCCTGTTGTTGTAAGAATTGGAAAAATAAAAATAAGACGAGGGCCGCCGGCAGTGCAAATATGCAGCCGCGAACGTAAAGTCGCAGGGAGAAGAGCCCGGCTCCGGGAAAGACAAGTGCTGAGAGTAGCGCGGCACGCAAAGCTTTGGTCATAACAGTAGTCCTCTTCTCGTTAAAGGCGTTGTGAATGTAACTGAACTAGCTCGGAGTAATATTATTCCGACTTAGTTCAGTTAACAGCAGGCTCACAAGGTACAATTTATTCTGGAACAAGCTGCTCCATGCGATAAAAGCCGGTGTTTGGCGCTAGGGTGTCGACCAAATAAGGCAGGCATTCGCCCATCGCCTCCCATAGGGTCCAAGGCGGGTTGATCACGATCATTCCGCTGGACGTCATGCCGACTTCATGGCCGTCGGGGGCTATGCCCAATTCAAATAGCTGAATATTTTTAATCCCCGATTTTTTGAAACTCGACTCCATTTCGTCGATACGCGCGCGGCTTACCACGGGGTACCAAATCGCAAAGCTGCCTACGGCGAATTTTTTATGCGCATCAATAACTTGGCGGACCAAGTGGCGGTAATCGCTCTTGATTTCATAGGAGGGGTCGATTAACACCAGCGAGCGTTTTTCAAGCGGTGGTAAGAGTGCTTGTAATCCGGCAAAGCCATCGTCATCGGTCACTTTTACCCGTCTATCGGGGCCGATATTTTCTTCCAATATACGCGCGTCTGCGGAGTGCAACTCGTGCAAATACAGGCGATCAATGGGGCGCATGATGGATTGCGCCAAGAGCGGTGAGCCCGGATAGTGAGTGAGTTGTGAGCCAGGACAAAAAGCGCGCACTTTCTCGACATAGTTTTGGATCAGTGCGGGTTTGGGCTCATCGCCCCAGAGCTTGCCTATGCCAGTATCGAATTCGCGGTTTTTAAGGGATTGGCTGCTGCCCAGTTTATAGGCGCCAGCGCCAGCGTGGGTGTCGATAACGCGCAGGGGTTTATCTTTTAAGATGAGATATTCAAGGCTGTGAATAAACACACAATGCTTGAGCACATCGGCAAAATTGCCAGCGTGAAAGGCGTGACGGTAACTGAGCATGGGGTTTTCCATTAGTGCAGAGGTGGGGGATTATAGCCTTAGCCGTGCATTTTTAGGGGCGCCATCTGCTTTTAACTCGCTGCGTGCTACTTGGAAAAATGGCGCAACTCACTGCAATGGCAGCACAGGGGAATTATTAGCCGTTGTGCTTGTCTCAAATTAGCGCTAGGAGACCTATAGATAAGCGGTTAAAGTAAACGCCCAGATTCACCCCCCAGGCAGATTTTAGGAATTGCTGATCTCTCATTTCCCCAACTCTCTCGTTAAGCTTCGCACGCTCGGTTTTATCTTGCTGCTGTTAGCGCCCTGCGCGCAGGCCGCCAAGCCAGAAATCGAAATTATTGGCGGCGTTAAAAGCTTGCGCGAAAATATTCGTCAACACCTCACGCTTAATGATGAGTCTTGTAAGGTGCCCATTTGGCGCCTGAATGTGCTTTTGGGCGATGCTGAAACCGAAATTAAAGCGGCGGCAGAGGCCTTGGGCTACTACCAGTTGGAATACGACGCCGAGTTACAAAAGGCTGAGAACTGTTGGGGCTTAAAGCTAACCCTCACCCCTGGCGAGCCCGTGCGTGTGACCGAACTGCGCATCGAAATTAACGGCGAGGGGCGCCTCGACCCTATTTTCGCCCCGCTCTTTGACAAGCCTAAGATTAAAGTGGGCAACAAACTCAATCACGGTAAATACGAAAGCCTCAAGGCGCGCTTTGGCACCTTGGCTGCGAGCCATGGATACTTTGATGCGGATTTTGAACTGGCGCAAATTCAAGTCAATATCGGGCAAAAAAGTGCCGTACTTGTCTTGGTTTATGACACCGGCCCACGCTATAAAATCGCCAATATTGAGCTTAATCATCGCATTCTCGATCGGAGTTTTATCGAGCGCTATCTCAATATAGCGGCGGGCGACCCCTATGATTCAGACAAGTTGCTGGGGTTAAAAAACCTCTATAACGCCAGCAACTATTTTGTGGTGGCTACCGCTGCGCCCAATCTGCAAACCTTGGAAAATGCCCAGGTGCCCATCATTGTTAACTTGGAGGAACGCAAGCGGCGCGCCTATTCCGTAGGTGCGGGTGTGGCAACGGACACTGGCCCGCGCGTACTGCTGGGGTTTGAAGATCGCTATGTGAATAGTCGCGGCCACAGTTTTAATGCCGATATCAACGCGTCCAACGTGAAAACGACCACTCAAGCTGTCTACAGTATTCCCCTCGCGCGCCCTGCGTATGAAACACTTAAGCTCTATACTGGCTATGAGCGGGAGGAAACTGATCTAGCGCTCAGTAAAAAATACACTTACGGCACCCAGTACACGTTCTATCAACGAAATAAATGGCTGTACACCTACGCCTTGGATTATGAGCAAGAAGAATCCACCATCGGCAAAATGTTACCTCGCTCCACCAATTTGATTATTCCTTGGGTGTCGCTCGCGCGTACCCAAACCGACGGAGCGCTCTATCCCTTAGAGGGGTGGTCACTGTCGGGTAAGTTGTCCGGTTCGCCGCAAAGCTTGGGGTCAGATTTCAGTTACCTGCAATTTAATGGTCGCGCTAAATACATTTATGGCGGTGACTGGGGGCGTATTTTGCTGC
>Ga0070748_1000794_pt1 | contig 14812 bp, 16 predicted proteins | sample VirMetDEL_Nov_12_FD_77015 | JGI IMG/M metagenome (GOLD analysis project Ga0070748, IMG submission 77015) | Aqueous microbial communities from the Delaware River and Bay under freshwater to marine salinity gradient to study organic matter... | ecosystem: Environmental > Aquatic > Marine > Coastal... | reverse complement strand
GGTAGGTTTGAAAACTTAGGGACAGCCGAGAATGATATAAACCATCTAGGCATTGATCCCCTACACAGTACCACCAACTCAATAACTACAGTGAGTAGCTCTAACGCCTCAGACACTACGCAGACCATAGTTATCGAAGGGATGACCATAAGTGGCACTGATCTATCTTTTACCAGCCAGGGAGTTACCCTCAATGGTCAGGCTAAGGTAACACTAACAACTCCAGTTAGCCGTGTCACCCGTATCTCCAATTCAATAGGACCATCACCCACACTAGGTGCTGTCTATGTCTACGAAGATACTGCAATCTCAGGAGGTATTCCAACCGACCTGAGTACTATTGGTAACGTAATGTCAGTAGCTGATCAGTCAACCCTGTTTGCTGGGACATCTGTGTCCTCAAGTAACTATTTCATCATGACAGGACTTTGGGCCTACCTCGGTAAAAAGACCAATGCCTTTGCTGACATTAGGTTCAAAACCAAAGCAGTAGGTACAGGGTTCTCCCGAAGTAGGGTCATAGGTAGCATCAGTAACAGCAGCCCTCTAGCTAGGATAATACAGCCCTACTTAATCATTACGCCAAACACGGATATCGACATAACTGGTGTTGGCTCCACAACTAACATTGATGTGTTTGCTGGCTTTGATGGCGTATTTGCAGACATAAGGATACAGTAATGGAATACCTATTCACACTATATGTAGTAGCCACCTCGGTGGTAACCATAGCATCAGTTATTGCTAACTACACAGATACACCAAAGGATGACGCATGGGTCAAGAAGGCATATGACCTGCTCGAATCCCTGGCATTCCTGAAGGGTAAGGCTAAGCAGCCTTGAAAGACCTTCATGACCTTGAGCTTGCCTTAGCAGACGTAATGGGCAAGCTCGATAGCCAGATCCTCAGCATATCCACCAGCCCCCAGCGTTGCCATGAACTCAAGCTAATGCGCCATGCCCTGCATAGCGTTGCTGACTTCATTGATACGCCCCATACCGACAAGATCAACTTAACCTAACTCGGGACTCCCAACAGACTCCCACAACTAACTGATGCTCTAACGAGTAGCAGTCTTGGTGTGCGCTCGTTATTCGACCGTACACGTTCAGAGGAACTATTGAAGTATGACTAATCAAGTTAATGATACAGGCAGTGGACAAACAGAACTCTCAGAAGAAGAGCTGTATGACCAAGAGTGGGAAGCAGAGGGTGACTCAGATCAAGCACCTTCAGCGGGTAACTCTGATTACACAGATGACTCTAACGACAGTGATGATCCACTAGCCGAAGAAAGAGCTGGAGACACTGGTTCCGCGACCAGTAGAACAGCAGTCAAAGGGAACAGCAGCACCACCAAGGCATCACCCTCAGCCAACCATAGCGGTGGTAAGGCAGACAGTGATATCTGGGAAGGAGCTACTGATGCTCAGCGACTTGCCTTCCTTAAGGCACAGAATGACTTCAATAGCATGTCAGGCAGAGCTAAGGCTGAACAACAGCGTAGGGCTGACCTGGAGAGAGAGATAGAGAACCAACGTACCGAGCAAGCGAGAGTCAATCGCAAGAAAGGTACTTATGAGACTGAGCACCCAGAGCTATTTGATGAGGTAAATGAATACCTCCGTAGCTCAGGACAGGTCGCATATAAGGAAGAACCTAAGGCTAATACTAAGGGTGATGATGACATACGAACTGTCTTCAAGGTGCATCCAGATGCTCAGGAGCTAATGCTTCAGGATGACTGGCAGCAATACACCAAAGCCTTATCTGATCAACAACAGAGACAACTAGAATCTGATGACCCATATGAGTTCATTGACCTAATCAACTCCTTCAAGACACATAGGGCAGTACGAGCAGCTACACGCTCAGCCAATGTGCAGGATGATGATCTGCTTGATGAATCCGTTACCCGTTCTCCTGGTACATCCTCACGGGCTCCTGCTAAAGGTGCCATGAGTGACGATGAAGCATACGAGGCAGAGTGGGCAAAGGATAGCTAGTGGCCTGTAACCAAGACTACTACTACTACATTCGAGATATACTTTCATGACTAATTTATACGGTGACATCACTGGCCAACAGGCCGCACGTTACGAAAAGCAAGCACTCAAGCACATTGAGCCAATCATCGTTCTGGGTAAGGGCTCTAAGCTTGTTACACAGCCTAAGAACTCTACCAAGGCAGTTAAGTGGCGTCGAGTAGTACCCTATGCCGCTGCAACTACCGCTCTCACCGAGGGTACAGCCCCAAGTGGTACTGACTTCCGATATGAGGAAGTAACTGGTACTTTGCTGCAGTATGGTGGTTTCACTCCACTGACTGACCATCTGGTGGACTTTCACGAAGCTCCCGTCCTGACCGACATCAACAAGCAGAATGCCGAGCAAGCAGCTCGTACCAAAGAAGCCCTTATGTGGGCAGTTCTGGGTGCAGCTACTAACATCGTGTACGCTGCTGCTGCTGCTAACAAAGCTGCTACTGTTGACTACCTCGGCTATCCTGAGATTGGTCTGGCAGTGCGTACCTTGTCCTCCAACAAGGCGAAGATGTTCACTGAGATTGTTAAAGGTGGTACTGCCATCTCTACCAGCCCAGTGGAAGCTGCCTACATTGGCTTCACCCATACTGATGTTAAGGATGACATCCGTGCTATGACTGGATTCGTACCAGTAGCTAAGTATGGTTCCATGAAGACCATCAGCCCACATGAGTTTGGTTCAGTGAATGAAGTACGCTTCATCTGCTCACCTGACTTGGACTCCGAGATTGATGCTGGTGGCACTGCTGGTGTAGCTGGTTTGATCTCTGATGGTGGTTCCAATGCTGACATCTACACTACTATCATCTGTGGTATGGATGCCTACGGTCAGATCCAACTGGCTGGCAAAGGTGCCTTCACTCCAGTGGTACGTATGGTCGGTACTCCTAGTGCATCCGATCCCCTGGGCCAAACAGGTTCAATGGGTTGGAAGTGCTACTCTGATGAGTTGATCCTCAACCAGAGCTGGATTGTAGCCATCAAGCATACAGTTCGTAACACCATCGCCTAATAGCGATATCGTAGCAGGAGGTACATCTAGTGCCTCCTTGCTACACCTAATTTAGAGGAACCTACATGATCGACAAGACTAATATATTTGACTCCAGCACTAGAGAGATTCTCGACTTTGCAAAGACAAAGGCAGGACTCACATTCCCCGAAGATGCTGGTCGTGACTTTGTAATTCGGGAAGTATTTGAGGCTATGGGCTGGGATGCCTATAAGCCAGAGGCTGATGCCACCCATGTGGTTGTGTATCTCCCTAAGACCAAGGATAGCAAGCACCCTTATGTGGGTGGCTACAATGGCAAGATGTTCAGTGTTAAGCGAGGGGTGGACGTTGAGCTACCCGTGGGCTACTACAACACAATGCTCGATTCAGCAGCTATGCGCTTCCGCATTGAGAACCTGGACCCTACTGCCAGCAACATCTCAGAAGGAGGTAACGCTCATAAGCGTATCCCAATGGGTGAGCTAGAAGTTACCGTTAAGCAATTCATTAACAAGGGCAAGAAGGCTATACCACCGGCTGCACCTAAAGCTGAGCCCAAGGCCAAACTCGGAGCATAACCATGGACTTACTCGGCTTAACCAATGCCTTCCTTATTGAGTCTGGGGCCAGTGATGTTGTGGCCTCATTAGATGATCCAACAGATGACATAGCACAGGCTATGCACTGGATAGACAAGAGCTGGACTAGGGTTCAGTTGATGCGCTATTGGAGGTTCAGGTTGGCCGAGGACACCATTGCTATCACTGCGGGCAAGGTAACCTATACGGCTACTGACCTAGTTAGGGCAGATGGAGATGTCATCATACGGGAGTCCTTCTGGAACACCCTGAGTGGCGACATTGAGCCCCTGACCTATGAACAGATACGAGTGAAGCGTAGGGCTTCCAATACGGCTGACCAGACTAAGGTCGGCTTCATAGCCCTGATGCCTAATAACATCCTGCATACCTACCCTGATGTACTTACTACTCATACCCTGAGCTACGACTATTGGAAGGGAGTACAGGAGTTATCAGCAGATGGCGATATCCCCTATGGCCTACCTTCAGACTACCATATGCTAATCGTGCATAAGGCACTGTCAGACTATGGTGCCCTCATAGGTGGTCAGGAAGGTGCCACCATGTACCAGCACCATGGCATGGAATACCGACAGCTCTTCAATACCTATGTCTCTATGGCTGGTGAAGATAACCAGATCAAACCTATTATCAAATCTATTGGAGGCTAACCATGCCTAGTTCATACGTACCACTACGAGGGGGACTCACCCTTAGCACCTCCCCGCTGGACGTATATCCAGGGGCATTGAAAGAGAGCCTTAACTACTATGAGGATATCAAAGGTGGCTATACAAGGATCAATGGCTATGAACGCTATGATGGTAAGTTAGCCCCTTCTGATAACACCTACTACTTCGCCAGGTTCAACAACTGGGATACCAAGGTTACAGACATCCTGGCTGACACCAGTATCACTGTGGCTGCTACCATAGCTATGCGAGTGCTATACGTAGACATCACAACTGAAGCTGACACTATGATAGCTGTAGTCTGCTCAGTTGATGAAGACACCATCCCAACAGACCTAGATGATGTCCCATTGAGCTGGGATGGTACAAGCTACCTCACCAGCATAACACCCAGAGCAGCCACTACAGACGCTCTGGATGAGGCATACCTTGAAGCCACCTGGGACTACACCAGAGGCTTGATCGGAGAGATTCCAGGTACAGCAGTACCAGCAGGATGCCTCCAAATTGATGATAAGGTTGTGGCCTTCAGGACTGATACGACTACACCAAAGGTCTACTACAGCACAGCTACAGGCTGGACTGAGGGGACTATAGGTAGGGTAGCTGAGGTTACAGGATACACTGCAGACTCAATCTTCCCAGGTGAGACCATTGCAGGTGCTACCTTCAGAGTAGCCGCAGTATGCGAATGGTACGATACAGTGGGTGTCTCAGATGTCACTAAGGCATGGCTAGTGCTGATACCCTTAACTGCAGCAGCAGCTCCATCAACAGGAGCCAGTACAGCTAGTGGTGGTGCCAGCTTCACCGTAGCCTCCGTTATCAACCCTATTGATGACTGGGGGACATACATTGAGTATGCAGTGCATAACTTCCTGACAGACCCTGAGGCACTTGCTGCTTGGTTCTGTGATGGGACTAATGTACTTATGTGCTACAACTCCACCTACAACTGTACTGCCTGTATCAGCTAACTACAACACCATAGCTGGCACCTTGGCTACCTCCGTAGGTGTGCTGGATGACCAGCTCATGTATGCCACTGGTAGTGGCTCCTTCATCATCTCTGAGCCTGGCAATCCATTTAACTACGGTGGTCTCTATGGCTCTGCTGAGATAGGTGTAGGTGCTGTCATAACAGATATGGAAGAGTCAGATGGTGACAACCTTATCGTCTACACCCAGAGAGGTGCTAAGAAGCTGGCTGGTACTGATGCCGCAGACTTCACCTTCAAGACAGCAGCAGGCAATGTAGGGGCTGAGCCAAGGAGTGTACAGAAGCTAGATGACCTGTATTCATTCTCTACCCGAGGTGTCAACCAGCTACGCCGTACACAGGCCCAGGGAGGCTATCTAGGGGGTAGTGTGAGTACACACATAGCTGAGTCCCTAGAAGGACTAGCGGCCCTCCTAACGTGCTCTACAGTGCTCCAGGGCAAGGAGCAGCTAAGGTGGTACTTCAGTGATAGTCAGTTCCTAGTCATGACACGAATGGTGAGTGACCAGGGAGACCGTTATAGCTTCGCCTTCTGTGAGTACCCATCACAACCTGTACGCAGCGTTAGCACACTAACGTGGACTACTGGTGTAGAGCGTACCTTCTTCACATCTGATACTGGCTATGTATATGAGTCGGATAAGGGTACTAACTTTGATGGCTCCCCTATCACATCCTTTGTGGAACTACACTCCAATCACCTTGGTGACCCTGGTATAGACAAGTCATTCAAGAGGGTGTTCTGGGAGGCTAAGTCCACTGAGAATGCCACAATGGTCTTAGGGTTCTCCCTGAACTACGGTGAGAAGTCCTTCGAGACAGCCAGTATTGAAGCCTATGGTGGCCGGTTCGTTTATGACGAAGGTGTCTATGATGTTGCTCGATATGACTCAGCAGCCAGGACCAGATCCAGGGCAATACTTAAAGGTAGAGGATTCGCTATCACCTTTGCTATTGACCAAACCAGCAAGTTTACCCCGTCATTCAATCTAACTGGGTACACCATCCACTTCAACCAACTCGGTAGGGCTAGACAATAATGGCTGACTTATTCGCAGCATCCAAAACATATCGACCTAGAAGGACTATCCTATCTGCTGATATGAACACTGAGTTGGCCGCTATGGTGGCCGCTTTCAATGACCTTGGGCAGGCACCAGCAGTAGGCCGTAGTGGAGTCAGCACAGCCTTTGCTGTAGCAGATGCTACTGAGGCATACCATGCTATCAACAAGTCTCAGTTTGATGCAGCCATCACAGGGGTCAACTCCCAGTTCGTAGATGATGCCAGCATTACGCTGACCGATGGCACACCAGCAGACCTACTCATGGTCAACCGTACTGCTACCCGTACTGTCACCCTATGCCAGAACCCAGCTAATGGTCAGGTATGTAGGGTACGGGATCAGGATTACAATGCAGCTACTCGGCTTATCACAATTGCTAGGAACACTAGGAACATCAATGGCTCTGCTGCTGATCTAACTATTGACCTTAATGGCGCTATTGTCACTCTCATATACGACCTCCCCAACACTAACTGGGAAATAGTAGATGTGACATCTCGTAAGGTGACGTAATGGCTGAGGAGAGCATATTCACCCAGCAACAGATTAACACCCTACAGATCACCTTAGCTGCTCAAGAGATTATTACAAAGGAAGCCATAATCAGTGCTGGCAAGAATGCTAAAGCATTGGAGAGGCTTACTGTTAGTCATGAGACCCTGAGCAGGGAAGTTAGTGCCATCAAGCAGGCCCAGCTTACTAAGCAGGACATCTCTGAACTGTTAGAGATATCAGTTAATTCAGCCATCGTATCAGGATTCAAGAAGCTAGGGTGGTTCGTCCTACTCTCCGTAATGGGGAGCATAGTGGCAATCCTCACTGCCCCAATCCATTTCAAGTAGGAACTCCCAATGCCTTTAGATCCAAGCTTACAGCTACAGCCACCCACAAATGCACCAAGAAGGGACATGCTTCCTCCAAGAGCCATTAGTAACCCTACCAGCATGGACTTCAAGAATGGTAAAAATTTAGTAGAGGCAGGACAAGCAGCGCAGCCAACTCAACAAGCTGTTGCTGGTCAGTTCAATGTCCAAGAGTCAGACCTAACCACAGGTCGCTTAGCTCAATTCGATAACTTCTCCAACCCTGTCTTCAAAAGAGCAGGCTCCCTAGCTAGTCGAGTATCAGCCTCACGAGGGTTGAGTAACTCCAGTATAGCCGTAGGTGCAGCCCAGGGTGCAGTATTGGACAAAGCTGTGGATATCTCCATGGCCGACTCCAATTCCCTAGTCAATACCGGAAACAACAATGCCAACAATAGAACTAATGCTAGTGTATCTAACGCTGGCAATGCTACCTCTATACAGTCTCAGCTCCTGTCCGATAAGGCCGCTTCGGAGCGCCTTGGAAAGCAACTTGATAGTGCTGAAAGAGAGGGTGCTGCAGGTAGAACCAGTAGCGAGAGTATTAACTCTGCTCAGATAACATCTAGCAATCGTAATGTAGATGCCAACATCAGTTCCTCCAATAGGAATAATGATGCCAACATTACATCATCTAATCGTAATAGTGATAGTCAGGTTCAAGCCCAGCGGGACATAGCTGCTGCTGATAACGTAGTTAAGACCTATGGTATCGACCAGAACACAGCCGTGGCTATGCAGCAGGATCTTACTGCTCGCTATGGTATTGATGCTTCTACGGCTGTAGCTGCTGCTCATGATGTAGTGCAGAAGTATGGCATTGACATGACTAAGAGCATTGCTGATCAGCAGGATAAGTTAGAGCGAGATGTGGTTGCTGTAAAGGATCTCAGAGAGAAGTATGGTATTGACGCTCAGACAGCTATTGCCCTAGCTAACGATGTAGTACAGAAGTATGGCATTGATACTAATAAGACAATTGCTGATGATCGTAATACAACTGATACAGCTAATACCAATGCCAACATCACTTCTAATAATAGAAACTCTGATGCAGCCAACACCACTAGCGTAGCTAACAACACAGCCAACAATACATCCAATGAAGCTATTGCTACAGCTAGGAACACTACAGATACGACTAATACAAATGCCAACATCACTTCCAACAACAGGAACTCTGATGCGGCTAACACTACTAGCGTAGCTAATAACGTAGCCAACAATACATCCAATGAAGCTATTGCTGCAGCTAGAAACACAACTGATACAACTAACACAAACGCTAACATCACTTCTAATAATAGAAACTCTGATGCTGCTAATACTACTAGCGTAGCCAATAACATAGCCAACAATACATCTAATGAAGCTATTGCTACAGCTAGAAATACAACTGATGTAACCAACACCAATGCCAACATCACTTCCAACAACCGTAATAGTGATGCGGCCAATGTTACAAGCACAGCCAACAACACAGCCAACAACACCTCCGCCAATCGTAATGCTGATCTTAGTGCAACAGTCAACCGTGAGAACATAGCGGCTAATGAGCGTATAGCAGCCTTAGGTGAGAAGACCCAGTTGAAGGTTGAGGAGATGCGGGCTAAGTACAACATTGATGCTTATGGGCGTGATGAGGTATCCCTGGCTTGGAATGGTCTGCAGAATGGTATTGCAGCTATTGACCCTAATGCTTCCACAGAGTCACAGCGTACTCAGTTCAATCGACTCACTGAATCCTTTGATGCCAGGATGGGTTACCTGGATATCATCCGTGGTACTACCAATGGTGCTAACCCAGTTACTAGCGATGGCACAGCAGCCAGCACACCTCCCCCAGCTACTGGTGCCAGCACCTATGGTTCCTACGGAGGTAGCACCAAGTATGCTAGTGGGAGTATAGCTGATGGCATCCAAGCCTAGCCTTAGGTTAGCCATAAGTAGAGATGCAGTCCCCATAGCCCGCCTCCTAACAGCCTCCCTGAATAATGGTATTGAAGCTCAGTTCACCATCAACAGGTTCAGGCTCATGGAACACATCAAGTCCACCATAGCTGACACTGATGGTCTAGCCATAGTAGCTACCCAAGGTACTACTGTGGTGGGCTGCTTCATGGCTGAGCTACAGCAACATGCTTACTGCAAAGGCTACATGGCTGTACAGCTAGGGGCATACATAGACCCCTCTGTACGCGGTGGGAGCACCTTCATTGAGATGCTGGATCAGTACATAGCCTGGGCCAAAGAGAAGCCTGATGTGCTGTTCACAGGCTTCTCCATAGGCCAGCTAGGAGCAACAACACCATACATTCGGAACCTACTCGCTAAGCGGGGGTTCGTTAAGAGTAGCGAGGATTATTACAAACTATGAGTGGATTACTTAAAGGTATTGTAAAGCGAGTTAAGAAGGCTTTCAGGTCAGTCAAGAAGGTCGTTAAGAAGATTGCCAGCAGTAAGGTATTCAAGGCTATAGCCATTGCAGTAGCCATTTACTTCACTGCAGGTGCAGCAGCAGGCTTCATGGCTGCTCCCGCTGGAGCTGGTATGGCAGGTGCCGCAGCAGGTGTATCAGCATCAGCAGGTGCTATAGGTACAGGCTTTGCTGCAGGTGGAGTAGCGGGTGCTGCCGGTGCTGCCGGTACAACACTCATGGCTAACGCTGGTGTCATTGGCTCCGGTATAGCTGGTGCCTTTGGTATGGGTGGTGGTACTGCTGGTGCTGGAACAGCCGTAGCTGGTAGCACTGCTGCCTTGCCAGTTCTCCAGGGCGGTACAGGTCTTGTATATGGTGGTACAGGTGTTACTGCCTTAGGTGGTACAGCCGCTGGTGGCAGCATAGCCGCTGGTGTAGCCGCTGGTGCTACTGGTGCAGCCGGTACAGCAGCCGGTATGACAGCAGCGCAGGCCACCTTAGGTGCAGCCGCTCTGACTACTGGTGGTACTATGATAAGTGGTTACTATCAAGGTAAGGCTGAGCAGGAGGCATATGATGAAGAGATGGATCAGTTGCGACGTAATGCTGGCACTAAGCTAGGCATACGAGACAGGCTCAGCCAATACTCAGGGCTAGGCAATTATCCCCAGCAGCCTCAATCCAACCTCAACCAATATAGTGGGCAGGCATAATGGGTATCCTAGATCAGATCAATGAACGTAACGTAGGAGCCCAGGCTCAACAGCAGGGCCAGCAGATGAGTATGGAGCAGGAGCAAATGGCTGCTGCTGAGCAAGCTAATGCTGAAGCTCAGAAGCCTGATGCAGCTCAGACATCCCAGGGTGACCGCCAACGGTACTCCGAGAGCTATGCCAATGCACCTGAGCAGGGCGACATCACTGAGGAGCAAGCTGGGCCACAGGAGCAAGCCATGCACACCAAGCTGGAACAGCAGATGATCCAGATGGTACACAGTCAGAAGCAAGGTGCTACTGAAGGTATGATGAAGGTTGTCATGGGTGCTAATGATCCAGTCCAAGGTATCGGTACACTAGCTGCTGACATCGTACAGGCTCTCAAGGGCTCTAACCCTGGTGTCACTCAGGAAGTAATGCTGAGCATTGGGGAGCGTACCGTAGAGGAGCTGGTAGAGCTTGTAGAGCTGTCTAACCCGAGGATAGACCTCACAGAGGACCAGATGGGTGAAGCTCTGAGTATCGGTATCCAGCAGTATAACCAATCCAATAGCGATGAAGTCAATGATGACGAAATGCGGGAGTATTTAGCAAATGGCTAGTATGAGAGAACAGTTAGGAAGAAGGCCAGCTAAGTACGGCTTTGGTCAAGCATTAGGTGCTGCCATATCTGGTGGAGGTGCTTACTTTGGTGTGCTGGCGGTGGAGAAGGCTAAGGCTGAAGCACTGGAAGCTGCCAGGGTTGGTAAGTTGGAGGAACGTGAGTATGCTCGGAGTATTGATCTGGAAGACCGTCAGTATAAAGCTGATGCGGCTATAGCAGCCTCTGATGCAGATAAGGCTGATGCCATATCTATCCGTGATGAGCAGAGGAACTATGAATCAGGTGAAGACGCTACCACAGTAAGCAAGACCATTGATGTCAAAGGCAGCGACCTTGACAAGGTATATGGCATGGCCTTCAACTCAGATGGTGTAGATCCCAATATGATTTACAAGGTTGAGGTCAACTCCAAAGGAGAGCCCCTGAGTTCAAGAGAGAACTCTGATGTTGTCATAGGCTCAGATGGACAAGCCCAGAAGATGTCTGCAGGAGGTAAGGAAGGAGCCCGAAGTAAGCCTAATGAGGGCGAGATCAAGATGTTCGGTATGCATGACAATGCTACTACAGCAGCAGATGGTTACGCCGCCATCTATGGCATCGACCTCAACACTGGTGGTGACACTGGTGATGGCATTAAGTCCTCTGAGAAGTCAGTAGAGGATACCTTCTATGGCATGTTAGGTAGCTCCAGCTTCGCTAACCTATTGAAGCCTGAAGACACACAGATGGTTGAGATGTTACAGGACCAAATGCTTGTACCTATCCGATCATTCATATCAGGAGCTGCCTTCACAGCAGATGAGACTCCAGTATACGAGAGAGCCTATGTTCCACTCCCAAGTGATCCACCCGAGGTCAAGGCTATCAAGCTACTAGGCTACAAGAGCCTCATGAGCAGTATTGGTAATGCTGACTTATCAACTCCAGATGGTCAGAGAAGAGCTAGGGCATTAGGTGAAGCCAGTCGTATGGAGACCATCAACCTCATCGTTAAGTTTAAGATGGGCAAGATCAAGCCACCAGCAACTTCAGAGCAGGGTGGCGAAGATGCCTACCGTGAATGGGAGAAGCAACAGGAGGCCAAGAACAATGGCTACTAGACAAGAGACAGATGCCAAGGATGCTGAAGCCAGAAGGTTGATAGCCCTTGGTATGCAAGCCAGGAACTCTGGGGATATGAGCAAGATGGGTGAGTATTTCTCCCAGGCTCAAACCCTAAGAGGTGAGGTCACTGCAGAGTCAGGACGCCATGACATAGCTGACTTCGGTACTAGCGCATTGAATGCTGCCAGGAATGTCAGTGACAATGTGCAGAGCGTTATGCAGAACTATGGTGGCACCATGGGTCAAGCCTTCGGTGACACCCTCTCCAGAATCAATGCAGGATCTGAGGAGAGGGCTAAGCAGAAGGTAGAGCAGGACGCTATCAATGATAGGTCACCCAGGGCTGCTGCCTTTGGTAGAGGTGCTGGTGAAACCGCAGTGACCTTGCCACTAGCTGGTTTAGGCTTAGCTGGTAGAACATTAGTAACTGGAGCTAGAACTGCAGATGTCTGGAATGGTGTTACAACTGTAGCCCGCAATGCTGACCCTGGTATTATCAGGAATGTGGTTGGAGCTGCTACAGGGCTGTCTACTGAAGGTGCAGCCATTGGTGCCATCACTACGCAGGATGGTGAGTCAGCCTTAGAGAGGGCTGTTGTGGGTGCTGGTGCTAACCTAGTGGTTGGTGGCGGCATCAATGCTATTACTACAGGTGCTGGGCAACTAGCCCGCAACAGGCTCAACAGCAGCTCTCTGGACCTAGCTGATCAAGCTCGTATGAACACCAACCAGAAGACCATTGATGAAGCTGCTATGTCTGGGGGCTACACATTAGATCCACTCACGGCTGACCACTCAATAGAGTCTATAGCCATGAGGGACCAGCTCAAGTTGAACCCTGATACTGCACCAACATGGGCTAGGAATACTGCTCAGGTGGAGAAGGATGTCACAGCTAAGGCTGAGTCCATAGTAGGCATGGATGGCTTACCCACTAGAGAGAACATTGGTGGTGGCGTTACGGACATGACCAGAGTTGTCCCTGTGGAACGTAGACTAAGCACCTTCAAGTCAGCACTGGATGAGATGGTATCAACTGATCGGGGTGAGTTCAAAGCTCTGTATTCACAGGCTGATGCCCTAGCTGCTGAGAAGGGTGTGAAGCTGGACCTAGCTGTTATCAAGAAGACTGAGAGTCTAGTAGCTCTTATTGATGACCCTTCAATGAAGTATGGTGGTAATGCCGCTGCAGCTAAAGGTGTACTAGCTGACCTACGAGAGTTTGGTTTAGTTGGTCCCAGTGAAGAAGCTACTGGTCGAGTATCCTCAATCCAGCGGAGGGACTTCAAAGCAGATCCAGCAGGCCCAAGTACCCCCCTCACCTTTGAGAACTCTGAGCACCTTATCCAATCCTTGAACTCACGCATGGCCTACGATGGGTCAGCCGGTGATAGGCTCATTGGTAAGGCTAAGGCTGCAGTCATGGATGCCATTGATGAATCACTATCAGCATCAGGTCTGGACTCAGAAGTAGTCAGTACCTATAGAGCAGCCTCAGCAGCTAGACGATCCTTCAATAAGAACTGGGAACAGTCTGACCTCATTGGCAATGTAGTTAATGTCAAAAGGAATGTTGAGGATGAGTTCAAGCTGGACTATGCCAAGATACTCGGGAAGCTAGACAGGGACTCCGTTAAGAAGATCAAGGCTAAGATTGGCCTGGGAGATAAGAACCCTGAAGCATGGGCATCTATACGGCAGGCACCACTGCTAGAGGCACTAGCTGCTGGTACAGGTGAGAGACAAACTGCTGCTGTTGGTAACGTCACAACCTTCAATGATACGGCATTCTTCAAGGTGCTTGATAGGTACTCTATTGAGGTCAAGGAGGAGCTGTGGGGTAAGGAAGTGGTGGACCAGTTAGACAGGGCTAGATCAGCATGGCTAATGCGTAACCGTAAGATAGAGAGCACCAGCTCTTCTAATCCATCAGGTACTGCTGCCGCTACTGAGCTTATGAGGTCAGGTAGGTTCATGGCATCAGGTCCATCCCGTAACATTGGCATGGCGCTTAACAGCATCTTTGGTGACAGGGCACAGAAGTATTCAATCAACAAGGCTGCTGAGAGGGCTACTAGGGAAGCTGTAGATGAGAACATCCTACCTACTGAGATTATAGACAACACCCGTATAGCATCCCTGATGGAGCTTGAGTCAAACTACCTTGGTACTCATGGTGCTAAGTATATGCAAGCACTGCAATCTGCAACAAGGATCTTCGGACTTAACATGGCCGTTGATGCTAAGACCAAAAAATAGCCCCCTATGCCATAGCTATTAGCTACACCACAAGGGGCTCAATGTTCCTCTACCTCCTTCGGCTAGTTCACACTAGCTGGGGGAGTTTTTTGCTTAGTGAATGCACCATCAGCACCCTTCACCCGCTTGGACCTGTAGCTGTCCTCTGGCTCTACCTCAGGCTCTACCTCAGGCTCTACCTCAGGCTCTACCTTATCGACCTCAGCTTCACCAATACCAACACCAGCCAGGGCATTGGTCAGAGCATCATACTGCTCATTAAGCACCTTGAGTTGACGCTCAGTGGCGATGAGTTGTGCTGCTACTTGTGCTTGCTGGTTCTGTAACTCTTGCTTAGTCATTTCTTATCCTGCCTTAAATGTTTCGACACGTTGTTGTGATATGTTCATTACGTCTACATGGAGCCAGCTAACACCCAGCTCCAGGCGTACCGGATGTGGAAGCATTAGCTGACCACTCATGATGG
>Ga0070748_1000792_pt1 | contig 14836 bp, 23 predicted proteins | sample VirMetDEL_Nov_12_FD_77015 | JGI IMG/M metagenome (GOLD analysis project Ga0070748, IMG submission 77015) | Aqueous microbial communities from the Delaware River and Bay under freshwater to marine salinity gradient to study organic matter... | ecosystem: Environmental > Aquatic > Marine > Coastal... | reverse complement strand
CAGAGCGGCAGGAATCAAAGGGATTAAATATAAAGATGGGTTTAGTAGGAAGGTTGATAATGACATAATCACCACATCTAATTATGTTATATATGACCCTTCACTAATTACCATAAGCAAGAAGTATGCTGTTGCTATACCAGTAGCTGCTGCTCTATTAGCAGATCAATTGGGAGTAGAAAAAGAATCTTTGTACGCAGAGGAAAAATCATGAAATACTTTACGATAGATGAGTTCAAATGTTCTTGTTGTGGTGATGTAGTAATGGACCCAGATTTTTTAACCATGATAGATTTATCAAGAGGAGAGGCAGGTGTACCATTTAGAATTACTTCTGGCTATCGTTGCAGAAAGCATAACACAGAAATCGGAGGGGCTACTCATAGCGCACACGTTACCGGACATGCGGTTGACATTGCTTGTTCCAGTACAGCACACAGATACAAAATAGTTAAGACTCTCTTGTCTAATGGATTCAATAGGGTAGGTGTTAGTGCTCACTTCATACATGTGGACAATGATCCTGCACTACCATGCAATGTTATGTGGACATATTAGATGAATATATTTGATGCCCTTGTCGGACCAGTTGCGGGGTTACTGGACAAGTTTATCCCTGATGCAGACACTAAGCAGAAGTTAGCGCATGAAATTGCTACTATGTCACAGAAGTATGCACAAGAAAATGCACAGGCTCAGATAGAAGTTAACAAGGTTGAGGCAACAGGTAACTGGTTCCAGTCAGGCTGGCGACCAGCAACAGGATGGGTGTGTGTATTGGGTATGGCAGGTAACTTTTTGGTAATACCGTGTGCTAATTTCGTACTGGCATTATTAGAATCTACTGTTGTTGTACCACTCATACCTTTGGATACTATGATGCCTGTGCTGCTTGGGATGCTTGGTCTTGGTGGGCTTAGGACGTTTGAAAAGACAAGGAAATAATATGACGGCCTTAGAATTTGTTAACACTGTGTGGCCTATGGCTGTTGGATTTGTAACATTGGTAATTGTGTTAGCTAAGATGCATTCGGAGATAGATACTTTAAAAGAAAAAGTTAAAGTCCTATTTGATTTGTGGAATAAAAAGGGGGATTGACTCCCCCAGTATTCTATGCTGCGAGTTCTTCTTCGCCCATAGTAATAGCAAAGTACTGTTCAAACATGTCCTTCATGTAAGCAGGTACTCGTATGCGTTCCATGTTGCCTTTCTTATCTTCCAATGTCATGGTGTATTCATTGCCATGATTCCATGAGTAAGCAACTATGCTCTTTCCTTGGAAAATCTTCATACTATTCTCTACTCTTAATCCCATATCTTACTCCTTCTATTAGTCTATTGGTTATCTCTTCTTCTAATAACAGTTCACTTAAAGGATCTCCGCATCTCAACTGCTCTTCCGATAATAGCAACTCGCCGTTATGGTAGTTGCCACTGTTACTATCCTTGAAGAATGCTTCGTATCTATCAGCTCTTTGCTTCTGTCTTTTACCTCCTTTGTTATTAAGAACATTATGAACTGTAGTTCTAGACACATCCAATGATTGGGCTATCCATGTTATGCTATGCCCAGCCTCGTGCAAAGCCTTGATGCCTGTACGTTGGATGTGGTCTATGTCTTTACTCATGTCATTCACAACTCCTGATGCCAGTTTCCACATCAATGTAGCAAGCCTCTGGTTCATCCTGTACTGCCTTCTCAATTAGGATACCAAACCTCTTGCCTGATGGATTGAAGGTAGTCACACCCTTACACCCCATCGTCCATGCTTTGGTGTAGATATTCTTGAAGTCTTCCCAAGGAAGTTGTGGATTTACATTGATAGTCTTAGACACTGCACTGTCAACGTACTGACTGGACAATGCCAGTACATCCAAGTGCTCCATCTCACTACACATCATGGCCGACTTACCTTTGATGCCATACTCACGGTACGCATAGTCACTCACTGTCTCTACTGTTGGACCTTGGAAGGTCTGGATAGTTCGGTCATACTCGTAGCTAAACACTGGCTCAATGCCAGACGATACATTGTCTGCCGTTAAGCTGATTGTACCAGTTGGTGCGATACTAAGCAAATGGCTGTTCCTAATGCCATGCTTTTTGATACGCCCTTTAAGCTCATCTGGTAGGGACATGATGAAGCCACCCTCTAAGTACTTATCTTTATCAAACAAAGGGAAGGCTCCCTTCTCAATAGCCAGATCGACACTAGCACTGTATGTCTCATCTCTGAATATGGTAAGTACTTGCTTAAACCATTTAAGGAAGGGCTTACTACCATACTCATAGCCGCATATCTCACCAGCATTAGCCACACCTGTAAGTCCTAGACCCATGCGTCTTTTGCTACGAGACTCTTCTTTTTGCTCTAATAAAGGGAAGGTAGTGTTGTCATGGATGTTATCCATAGCTCGTGTCACTACAGGTATGTCTGCCTTGAACTGCTCGAAGTCAAATGCAAAGCCTTTGTTCTTAGGAACAATGTACTTAGTCAGGTTGTAGCTACCAAGTAGACATGCACCATACGGTGGTAGTGGTTGCTCACCGCAAGGGTTAGTTGCAGCTATGTCCTCACAGTAATACAGGTTATTCATCTCGTTGATGCGGTCTATGAACAGTACCCCCGGCTCTGCCCATTCCCATGTGGATCGCATGATCTCTTCCCACAGGTTCTTGGCGTTGACTGTCTTGTACACACGACCCTCGAACACTAGGTCGAATGTTGTACCTGCTCTAACTGCAACCATGAACTTATCAGTGATGCCTATAGAGATGTTGAATGCTGTCAGCTTGTCGCTGTTCTGCTTGGCTCTAATGAACTCCTCGATATCGGGATGATCCACCCTAAGCACACCCATCTGAGCACCACGACGATGCCCTGCGCTAGCGATAGTCTTACACACAGCGTCATAGATTTGCATGAATGAAACAGGGCCGCTTGATCGTGAGCCTAGTGATACTATGTTGTCTCCCTTGGGACGTAGCTTAGAGAAGTCATACCCTATCCCACCACCTAGACGCATAGTCTGTGCTGCTTCTGTAGCTGTCTGCATGATAGACTGCATAGAATCTTCAACGACACCACTGACGAAACAATTAAAAGCAGTTAGTGTACGAGGAGCACCTATAGCTGCTTGAGTACGACCACCACCCATGAACCTCTGCTCCAATAGAATGTTCCTAAGAGCAAGGAAATGTTCTGGGCTATCCTTCAAGGCACTAGCGAATCTAGTCTGTGCCTCGTAGAAAGACTCACCCTCTAGTCGGTACTTCTCTGCATGTTTCTCTTTGCTGATCCTTAATGTAGGCCCGTACTCTCTAGTCATTAGCAATCTCCTTCCCTGTATAGTATTGGTACACCCTGTTCAAAGCTATTAAGTCTTCCTCTACTGACTCAGGGTACTCCCCATAGTCGTACATGCGAGCAATATTCCTAATAGATTCTTGAAGGCTAGTAGAAACTAACCTTACTACATCCACATGATTAACATCTAAAGTTATTAACATTTAAGATCCTCCAGTATAAGATCTATGTAGTGCTTTGCTTTGAGCAAGTCCTCTGCTTTGTTCTTACTCTGGTATCTGCAAATATATTTTATAACATTGGCCTCACAAAACCCAAGGCCATTCTTCATTATGAATTCTATTGGTTGGATAGCCATATCCTTGTAGTGTGTGCCCCCTACCTGTAGATCTTTTGCTTTATTGTGTTCTTCAAAGGTAAGCTCTGACTGTCTATTGAAGTCTCTTTGTTGTGATTTAGAATAGGTCGAAGCGTCCCATTCTCTTGGCGTAACATCATTAAGCCTTCTCATTTCGCCCATCTCCCATGTTTGTTTAGCACCATTGGAACTAGCATAGGTATGCCACCCAAAGAATCAAACTTGTGCTCTTCTTTCCATACCCATGAATCTTTTAATTCATATAACTTATTATAATCTTGTAGCATAGAAGATGGAAGACCTGCCGTCTTAAGTTTTCTCTCAGGTATGATGTCATGGTTGCCCTTAGTTATTATCATACTAGGGAATATATCCTGTAGTTTTTTACAATCTGCCTTGGCCTTAAGGTATTCAGTTTCTGCATCCATAGAGTCAGGCTCTGATTCATGGTATGAACCACGGTGGTGGTCAATCACATCCCCAACATTAAGTATCTCAGTACACTTATACTTACGCTTGGTGTGGAACAAGAAGTCCATTGCATCTCTATGTTGGTACGGAAGATGCATGTCTGATATTACTAGAATGTTCTTAGTATCATTGAGTACTACACCGCAGCCTAGTATGGGGCGTTTTAAAACATTTCGTTTAGCGTACCTAGCAGCAGCAGAATTTGGATCGAGTAGACATCCAACTGACATAGCCCACCTAAGCTGGTGCATATCCGCATAATAAGATATTTCAAATACACTATGGTGGTGGCCTTGGATAGAATTGTGCGAGTATCTAGCTGCATTATATCTAGTGTTCCCTGATATGCTATGTACCATTAAGGTGTCTATCATACATACTCCTCCAAATTATGCATCTTCATATACATCTCCAAAAGATAGGATGTGTTGCTTTGCTTTCTCTAGCACCCATAAAATATCTGCTGGTCCCCAGTTATCAGTAGCATCTATGCGTAATATGCTATTGTTGTCCCAACCAACAATGAATACAGACTCGAAACTATCTTTGTTTCTGGCTAGGATAGCATTGGGATCTTTGTTAGGATGCAAAGTAGTAACTGTCATGTTTTGTTCTCCCATTCTGGTGGTGTGTTGTCCCTAGTGTAGTGTTTAAAGCTGTGGCTATCTGCCCAATCACCATGAGTACGTTTAGTGCCATCCTTCCTGCGTTGAGCGTTAGGCATGGGCTTGTCAGGGTCAGAGAAGATGAAGACCAACTCCTCCTTATTGTTCAACCCCCTTGCTACATCGATATACTTCCTAGCCTCACCGCTTGTGCGGAACCTGCCCTTAACTTCTATGTAGATAGTCTTCTTACCTGCATGGAATACAAAGTCAGGTTCATAAGTTTTCTCTTGTATGTAAGACAACCTACATGAGTGGAACTTACATCCCTTTAGTTGCTGCTTATGTAGGTCATGCTCAAACCATGAGTCGTACCCTTTAGGCGGGTTCTTTCTCTTCATTAAAAGTCTCCAATATTTTGGAGGCAAACGAATGTAGCATACCTGCCATCACATGAGTAGGAAGGTCCATGTCTACCTCATATGGGGTGTATTCAAATGAAAGGTTTACTGTGTTGCTAACAGAGTCCTCTGTAATTCTAATGATAACTTCACTCATCATCACCACCTATGTTATTAATAACAATCTCGTTTACTCTTGGTTCCTTGACTACCTTAGTCAAATACACTGGCCTCCCTCCTGCATACACAAATGTACGCAATTCAGGCCAGCACTCCTGCTTATGAGCACAGTATGAGCACTCAACACAGAGCTTCTCATTGCCAGATTTGCCATCAGGTACTGGTGCAAACCATCTGTCTGGTGGATCTTCTGAATCTACTACGGCTTTGATGTGGTCAATCCTATCCTCAACTGGTAGGAGTGCATCCTTTGGTGGTTCATACAATGCAAGCGTACCGTTCTGCTTATCCATTGCTAGGAACCCAGCTCTATCTGTCTTGAATGCGTGTTTGTACCCACTGATCTGACCTATATAACCAAAGCTATCTTGATCAGGTAACGTACCATCCTGAAACTTCTTGAATGCGTAGCTACTAGCAGACTTAACATCTATCACTGCGCCATCAATGATGGCATCTATGTGTCCTACTATGCCATTGATCTCACATGATGCTTGCTCCTCAGTCACTGAGTGCCCTGCTTCTTTTGCTAAGTACAACAGGACAGATTCAACGATATCCCCAAGCAAGAACTTCAGCTTAGTGTGGGGCAGTAGCGGCTCTCTTACTTTTCTGGAATTAACATCGTAGTACAGGCTCCTATCACAAGGACGGCCAATGTTAGACATGCGAAGAGTGGAATTGCCAGTAGACCCACTATGCTTGAGTCTAGTAGAGATGACTGAGGATAATTCTTTTCCGAACTCTTGGCTGAGTGCTTGGTTGCATTCATGCCCGTCGAATAATGCATAAATATCCTCTACTAATGTGTCAATCGTTTTCATCCGTGTAACTCCTGCGTGATCCTTGTTGCGTCGGCAAGTGTCATTGTTCTCTTACGCCACTTACCACCAAGTTTTATAGAGTAGTTAATTACCTTGCCATAGATGTCAGCACGAGGGTCCACATGAGCTTGGATGTTCTTAAGAACAATGTGCAATGGGTATAACTTCATGGACATACAGTAATCCATAGGTGACTCCTAAGTGTTGGGGGCCGAAGCCCCCGTTAATTACTCTGCTGAGAAAGCATCCACATTTTCAGCAGCATATCTTTCAATATCACCAGCAGTATAAGCTTCAAACTCTCTGGCAATCTCTATGATAAGTGCTATGGTAGAAGAAGGATCTTCAATGCCCTTCTTACTGTCGATGGTGAGGCCGACCAGCTCACGAGCATTGGTCAATGCATTCTGTCTGATGATACTACGCTGACCATCTTCCAGTGCAATAGGGAATGAGCCTCTGGAGAAAGCAGACTTGGCTGCGCCACCACTTGCACTTGAAGGTGCGGCACTAGCAGTAGGTGAACCACTTGAGAGTACCTTGGCATACTTCATGAACTTGGCACCGCCATCGTCGAACTCAACCTCGTCCCCCTTTACAGGCTTGACATCGGCCCACTCCTCCTTGGTTGAATACCAAGTACCATTCACTTGGATACTCCACTTGCCATAGTTGTTGTTCTGATTAGTTACTGTACCTTTTACTTTAGCCATGATTAGTTCCTTATATTTTATATTCAGTTTGTTGTGCCCAAGATGGGCCTGTTGATATGCCTACTTTTAAAGGCAGGTCAAATATTATTTGCCATGTTTTGTATATGTATGTTGGTGCATCTTCTAGGATTTCCTTAACTGTTGTAGCTGCTTGTCTAACAACATCTTCCCTTACGTCTAGCATAATACTATCATGCACTGTGTTAATAAGCAAGGCTTTTGTTCTTAATATCGGATCAGATTTTAATTTTTCATATAGTACTCCCATCATTAGTGGAACAATATCGCCAGTAGCAAACCCCTGCACAGGATAGTTCTTCATCTGCGTTGGGGAGAATGATATTGGCTTGCCTCTCTCGACCATGAATGGAAGAGAGTCATACTCTTGGAACACATACCTACGACCAGTGATTGAAGTGTAGTGACCCAGCCCTGCTGGTAACCCAGTAGCTGTTCTGTGCTTGCTAGGTTTGCGTGATGCCTGAACACTAGAAGCTACCTTCTCTTGGAATAACTTAACGCCGGGATATCTAGCGTAATAGTTCTTGATAAATTTCTTGGCTAGTTCTACGGGTAACTCAAGTTTTTCAGCCATTGCCTTAGCACCTGAACCATACTGAAGTTGGAAGCTAAACCCTTTAGATATCTTTCTCCACTTAGTTATATCAGGATCTCCAGCTTGATATCCTGACAGCATTGTATCGTATGGCTTGTTGTATAGTGATGCTGCCGCCATGCAATGCAAGTCAACACCTTCTCGTATGTCCTTCATCAGTTGATAGTCTTGTGATAGGAAGGCGAGTACGATTACTTCTAGCTGGCTATAGTCAGCCTCCATAATAACCCCATCTTCAAACCTAGATGTAAAACATTCCTTAATCCTGCTCATACTATACTCACTCCTCTGTTGTTGTGTTCTGAAGGTTGGGCGAAGTACAAGATAATCTTCCTGTGCCTGTACTGCAATGGTTAAGAGAATGGTGTATCAGTCCAGTAGTACCCCATGTTAGGTTACTGTAGCCCTCATAGTATGTAACTATATCTTTAGATAGTGTTCTCATTTCTTTTATCTTCTCTAGTATCGGGTGCTTAAAATCTTTGATTGCAGCGTCACCAACAGCCCACTCACCAGATGCTGTCTTAGTACCTTGACCTTCAAAGATTCCTATCACAGTACGCGAGAATGTTTCGTTCTTAGTAACAGGTTCCCCCTTGCGTGCTCCACTCTTGTATCGTTTGGTTTCCCCAGTAACAGGATCTTCCTGCTCAATAGGCATAGTGTATGTAGATTCACCACCAAATAGAAGTAGTCCCAAGTCCCTGTTAGATGCAGGATTAGGGTCAACTATATCATAGCTTTCCATTATGGATCTGACCTCAGAAATTAGTTCTTTCAATACAGGGTACAGGTCATTGCATATAAGCCAAGCTCTGTTCCTATCAAAGTGCATTCCATTGTACTCCATCTCGATGGTAGCCTTGAGTGCTCTCATCTGTGAAACTATCAATGGCATTATGCCAAGCTCTTCTGCCTTCTGGTACTGGCACAAGAACACCAGCTCTGTGTTGAGTACATCATTCTCCAAGTACGGTGTTATTATTTCCTGTGGTATTTCAGAGGTATCGATATTGTTATCCCAGTAATCTTTCTTCAGACGGTCATCCTTGAGAACACCTCCATATTTTTCTGAGCATTTATCTAGTGAGGCATAGGTACTGCGCTGTCCTGTTATAAGATACTCTGCCAGTTGAGTGTCCCATATCTCACCAGTTGGTAGGAAATTATGGATTGAGTGTGTAGCACTGCTCATCATTGCGTAATGTATATCAAACTTAATGTTATGTCCTACTAACAATACATTCTTAGCAATATCTGGCACATGATAAGATAATTCAACACAGCTTGATGCGTGAAACTTTGTTCCTGCATACAACACCTTGTTGCGGGGGTGCCACGGTGCTGCCTTCATCTTACCTACTGCTTCCTCTCCAACATTAAGGATGTTGGTTTCATAATCTATTACTTCGTACTTAAGCATAGTTAGACTCCTTCAAATCTAGCAATGTCTCCACGTAAGAGGACCTCAAACTTACCATTGCGGCAAGATGGATCTTCGCCTTTTAATTTGTTCTTAGGAACGTACAATCCACGGACATTCTCATACCCTGAACTAAATGATTTGCCCAAGGTGATGATAGCATCAGCCTCCCCTTGAACACCAGTCTTGCTGCCGTAGAGTTGGTTCATCTCTATGTATAGCTGACCTTCCGCTGAGCCGTCTGCTTGGTTAACAGTGATGACAGGGCATGTCTTCTTCGCCATTTCTCTAGCCCAAGCAAACAATTTTGTTTGTCTATCAACCTCAGTAGTTGCCTCCTTCTCAAACCCAGCCACTTTCCATAGCTGGTCAATGACAATCAACCCGACATTATAATTCTTAACGATAGTTTCTATGTCTGACTTATGTATGATTGCCCTATCTAGAACTTTGATCTTATCAACACGACCACCCATCATCCGCTTATACTGTGGAAAGTACAGCCCCCTGTTAGCTTCAACCATGTCGACGCTTGTTGCTAATGCTGACCCAATGATGCGGCTGAATACTTTAGTTCCTTCCTCCTCGTTGTTGAACCACAGAACACTCTGGTCTGGCTCAAGTTGTTGTGCCATGAATGTTGCTTCACTTGCAAGGAACGTAGTCTTCCCTGCGTCTGGCCTAGCACCTACCACTATCAGATCTCCCTTGCCTATCGGACCGCAAGCACCATTCAATTCGTTAAGTCTCCACCGTATAGTTTTCTTGTGCTTAATGCTATCGAACAATTCATCTAGGTCGGTAGTAACAAACATCATATCCAGATCGCCAGCCTTGTCTATCTCCTTGTTATATGCGCTAATCAAATCCTCAATATCACTTAATGATTTGTGTAGCCCTCCCTCTGCAATGACTGATGATACCTCAGTAATCTTATCGGCATAGTCTCTTTGTATGAACGAGTCAATGATCTTAGGATCAATAGCCTTGTCCTTCAGGATCTCTGCTCTCTCAAATATCTTCCTAAATATTATACACTGGTCCTCCTTCATCAAGGTGTGCCTAACCAAGAAGAACCAAGTACTGAAAGGTTCCCAGTAGATGGCCTCACCACCAGCCTGATACCACACACCCATATCTTCAAGGATAGTCCATGTCTCCTTAGATACAGAAGATTTATTTATAAATCTGCTGTACCTATCGTACATATCTTTATCTACAAACATGTTTAATATATCTAATTCCATTATAATATTCCTTGACATACTTATATTGTATAAGTATAATAATTATATTTTATATATATATATTATATATATAGATTTAATATATCTAATAGTTCTTTATCATCTAAATTTTTAGGATCTGTTTTAGTGTTGACTAAACTTACTTTGGATAACAACAATTCTAATCTGTTCTTAAGAACTCTAGACTTCTTAATAACTATACGATTATCATAGTCGAGGAAGACGATACCATTCTGTTTACCACACGTCAATTTATTTATAGCATAGTCACTGACTTCTGTGCCAAGTATAGCGCAGCTACTTACATGTCTGCCTATCCGTATAGCAGACAGCACATCCTCACACAATACAACACACTCAGGATGGTTGCCATTGCTAACCATGAACACCATCTTGTTTGGTTGCTTCGCACGTATGTAATACTTCGGGCCTTCGTCCTCATTGAATATCCTCCTCGCAATAAACCCAACGAACTCGCCATCATTAGAGATAGGCATCACGACCCTCCCAAGTGCAGGGCTGTATGATATGCCATGCCTATTAGCTTCCTCCTCTGTTACTCTAGATTGTCTGATCCATAGTCTAGCTTGACTAGGCCACGATCTACCATAGGCTTGACAATCTCTGGGCATTGCAATAGAACTGACACTATGGCCTCCATGTTTCTTAGTCTCTTCCTTAGAGAAGAAATGTCTAGGCTTACCTTCAATACTACGACCATAGTTGCCACACCTAAAGCACTTAGCATATACTCCATCATCTTTTCTCTCCACTACCATTGCATTGGAACCACCAGTACACTCCGATGATTCATGATTGACCCTGACCTTACACCCCACATCATCGGGGGCATAAGGCAGGAACTCTTCTATTCTTAGGAACATTTACTTATCCTCATACGACAATTCCAATATAGTTTGCACTAGATCACAACGACATACTAGTACTGTGCTCCATGCTCTTGGATCAAAGTGCATGTCACAAGCATCAGGCCACGTTAGGTTAGGTGCTATGTAATCACCATCACCATCTTTATTACTCTGAATAAGACGCACACTAGGTTCTGCTTTTCCACCCATACTCACCTTAACAACATCCCCTATCTGTAGATTTTCCTCATCCCAAGGCTCAAATACCAGCATGATATTACTCCTATCCAAACACATTACGATACTGCTCTTCTACTGCTGCCCTCTCGTCATCCTCACCATACCTGCCAAGGATAGTCATCTCGAAGCCAAGTCTAACTGATCCAGTAGATACTGACAACATACCCCAAGCATCAAGGTTACGCGGGGACATCGCACATGACAGCTCATCTTGATCATAGCCCTTGCGTAGTAATGAACAAAGACTGACCATCTTGGTTGCATTTTTCTTTTCGAGTTTGGGATGCAGACCCATCAACATATTAACCTCATCGTCGAAGTCTAGGTATCCAAGGCTTAGAACTACATCTATTCTGTTGAGGGTACTGCCATCCTGAATCATGGTAGCACCATACTTGCCTGAGTTATCGCCAGTACCAACCACGTTATCACATAAGACCATACGGAATGTGTTCTTAGGAACAATCTGTTTATCGGATAAAGTACCGGGCATATCATCAAGCTGAAGGATTCCCCCACGCTCATACATACGCTGCAATGCCATCTGAATACCTGATGGTGTCTTCCAAGGCTCATCGAAGGTCACGAACCAGCCCTTCTGTAAGGCTTTAGGAAGCTCACCTAACACAAACTCCATAGCACCAGCCCTAACCCAAGGCTTGCCCAACAAGGTGTCAGACTCCATGTCTTGCCTACCATTGATGCGTAAGTATGGCTGACGTATGGCTGCACATATAAACTCTTGCATCGTTGTCTTGCCTGAGCCAGACGGACCTACCACCAGCACCTTAAGGTTATGTTCTAGTGCTCGCATCTCCATAGACAACACATCATGGTTGAGTACGAATGACTTGAACTTGTCCATGCTTGGTATAAACATGCGGTCATCATCATCCCAATCCTCATCTTTGTAGCGAGTAACAGGGAAGTCGCCTCCCTTGATGCGAGATGGATCAACCTCGAACAATGTACTGTACATTATCTGATTGTCTGATAGTACAGGCAACGTGGGTATTGGGACTACATCCTTTTCTTTGGGGAATAACTCGTCGAATGTTACGTCAGGTGTGCTCGTAGGTTCTACGATACCCTTCTTCATTTTCTCAATCAAAGCATCTCGTGTTCGTTCTGCGATAGTTTTAGTCATGTCGTTCTCCTGAGTTATGATAACACTTTGTTTTTAATAACATTAATTAGAGCACTCTCAAGTTGAGATGCATCATCTATCACTTCATACTTCTTATAGTACCGCTTGACTGTTGAGTCTTCGATGCCTATACCATACAGTTCTACAACACCTGCCTTCTCGATTTCCTTGATTACCCTGCGAGTAAATGATCCAAGACCTACTGTACCAGCAGCAGCAGGTGCCCCATCACTGAGCGTAATAATAAGACGCTTGGAACTCTTACGCTTAAGCATCTCACCATTGGCCCATAGTAATGATTCGCCATCGGCATTATCATTAAGCATATGAGTACATGATAGCATCCTAGATACCAGCTCACTGGTTGATATAGTAGATGCAAACTCTTTGAACATGAAATGTTCGGGCTTTCTAGATTTGTAAGAGAATCCTACTATGCTATAGCTAACACCAGTAACAGATAGGGCATCGTTGAGTAGAGCACACGCCTTTATTGATGATGTGTACTTGCTACCATACATACTACCTGAACAATCAGTCAGCACCATAATGCTAATGTCTTTAGTAGTAGACTCTATCTTCTGCTTGAACACACGCTCACCATACCCACCGCTATCAGGTATACATGTTCTATGCAGGTTTCGACCTAGCTTCCCACGCTTTAGACCTTGCTGATAGTGTGCTTGTGATCGTACCTGTATCAGCTTACGAACTGCCTTGCCAATGCTAGAAGGCTCTAGGTCCAAGAAGACATCTCGGCTGGTACAAAATTTTCGTATTATTTTTATGTCTGGTGTTGGCGTGTACTCACCAGTACTATCAGATGATGGCGCTGAACTCTTGACATACTCTGAAGAGTCGCTATCACTGTGCTTGTGAAACAAGTACTTGGTAGACTCGCAACTAGACTCTCCGCTATCAGATGATGACTTCTCCTCCTCCTCCGAGCTATCAAGACCAAGGTAATCTAATAGCTCCTTGGCTGTCTCATATTCCTGAAGAGCATTCATGTTCCTAGTAACAAAGCGGTCACCGGATTCTAATAACTTGTTATAATATTCTAGTGACTCAGGGTCCATCTTATCGATGAATACCAATGCGGCAGGTATACATTCGGGCTGGAAGTCCGTCCTCTTGTAGCTATCCCATGCAAACAGTGCCTTGCCAATAGCGTCTTGTTGGTTAGAACAAGGGCCGCTGTTTGCTGCCTTAGCTTGAGCATCAAGGAACATCCCTCTACCTTGCGACATTACCTTACGCTTACCTTCATATAGATCATGCTTATGGTACTCCTGCCTGTGATCGTCGAGAAGATTCCATACATAACCAAGGAAAGATCCCATGTTTAACTCCTTCTCTAGCATGACAGTGAATACATCACGCATGTCTGGATGACAATGCCCAGCCTCGTGGTACACCTTGTACTCCCACAGCAGGAACTCTGCTGGTGTCCAGTCAGGGCTAGGCTTGGGTACGAACAGAGTCTTGCCATCAGTACGCGGTGCGTCCTCCATCGTGTACTTGATGTTGATTCCTATGTCCTCACACAAAGCGCGGACCACCTTTATCTTACTATAGTAATTAAATATCATGATAGGTTCCTTATAGTATCCCTCAACCAGTCAACAGAATCCAACAAAGCGTCAAGCTCCCTAGAATTGCACTTCGCAGCGACCTTAGCCACAGAGTCTAGCATACCTTGCGCCTTCTCCAGCTCAGTTTTCGTTTCTTTACTGCCTTCCTTAGCCTCTTTGATGGCTCTTTGCAGCGCGGATTTACCCATATTGTTATAGTTCTCATCCACCAATGGGATGTGCAGCTCAAGCGCGGTGCCTATGACTGACTTAGCAGATGAATAGGCTGGTGGTAGAAATGTACGGAACTTCCATTCCCCACTCTTTTTCTTTGCACCCTCAGTATTATGGTGGAATCTCTCCATATAGTCAGTCTCACCCAGCTGACACAGGGAGTTAAAGGATTCCTTATCCGATACCGAGCCACCAAACCTAGCGGCCTCAACAAGCACACCATAGGCCCGTGTGTCTGACTCCTTTGCTACTTCGAACTGTACTATCGATTCTAAGATACTCATGGTATTTTCCTTATAATAAGTTATAAAATATTGTTACTAATAACAAAACAAGTATTGCTTCAAAAATTGGTGATAGTTCGTCATTCATTTAGCATACTCAATGCATCAGTATGCAAATCCTTTAAAATCATTTTCATAGTGTACACTCTACGGCGGTCTTCGAATTTATTTGTGTGCTCTGCTATTGAGATAGCTAAACTGTTCAGCACGTTGATAGCTGTCAAAATTTCATTTTCTCTTGCGTAGTTCATTATCTTCTCCTTGTTGCCATTGGTTTTGTTGGGATTGGATCGGTCAGCAAAGCATAGACCGACATTATGGATAGTGCTAGGAAAATTCCT
>Ga0070748_1000789_pt1 | contig 14870 bp, 12 predicted proteins | sample VirMetDEL_Nov_12_FD_77015 | JGI IMG/M metagenome (GOLD analysis project Ga0070748, IMG submission 77015) | Aqueous microbial communities from the Delaware River and Bay under freshwater to marine salinity gradient to study organic matter... | ecosystem: Environmental > Aquatic > Marine > Coastal... | reverse complement strand
GTGCCATATATATGATTTTGTTGAATAATTTCTTTATTTTTTTTTTTCTTTATTATTTTTTTGTATTGGCGCGTTAGCTTGCCGCTATTTATTGTGGTGCTTTGTAGTATTTTGGCATTAAAAAATTTGTGGTTATGCGACACCTCCTATATATAGGGCTTTTTAGGCGGCTTTATTTGGCCTGTTACTATTGCGTGATGTGGTAGGCAATAACATTGCCAATAAAAAAGCCCCTATGTTTCAGCGGTAACATAGGGGCTTTTTTTATCTGTCGTATTGTTGAATTCTTTAACCTTTAAAGCCTTTGCCTACGACGTAGACTTCACGCGAGCGCGCGCGCGATGATTCGGGTTTGCGGATTACCACTTTTTCAAACGAAGTGCGTACATCTTTTAAGTAGTCGTCATAACCTTCACCATGGAAAACCTTGGCAACAAAATTACCTTTAGGTTTGAGCACTTGGCGGGCCATGTCTAGAGCGAGTTCGACGAGGTACATTGAAGAGGCTTGATCGGCGGCATCGACGCCGCTGATATTGGGAGCCATGTCCGAGATCACCAAATCAGCGCCGTCTGTGCCAAGCTTTTCCATGATTTGATCAAAGACACTCGCTTCGGTGAAGTCGCCTTGGATGAAATCGACTTGTTCGAGGGAGTCCATGGGCAAAATGTCTGAGGCAATAACGCGCCCCTTTACGCCCACTAAGCGTCCTGCAATTTGCGACCAGCTCCCGGGCGCGGAACCCAAGTCCACGACCAGCATGCCGGGGCGAATCAACTTATCCTTATCGTTTAGCTCCAATAGTTTATAGGCGGCCCGTGCACGATAGCCGTCTATTTGGGCTTGTTTAACGAAGGGGTCGTTGACGTGTTCTTCCAACCAACGGTTGCTGCTTTTGGATCTGGCCATGGGAAATGTTCTAAATCTGAAGGTTTAGGGGCGGTAATCGTTAAAATAGCGGCTATTGTAGCCTGAAACCCGGCGTAATTCGCCCGGAATCTGGTATTGCCTATGTCTCGACTGACAGGCCGCTGCAGGCGCGCTACAATTCGCGTCTTTGAATTTTAGCGCCGTGCTCTTAATTGCCTTGGCGTTTTGGTTCGCTCATTTCGAATATCGATCTTCTATTTTTCTCTACTTACCTTTGCCGGAGTCACCGGCCAGGAGCGCGCCATGATTCGCATCAATGAACTACAACTTTCTTTAGATCACCCCGCAGAAGCACTGCGCAGCGCTATAGTGGCGCGGCTTAAGATTAAGGATGCTGAGCTGCACAGTATTACTGTTTTTAAGCGTAGCTACGATGCACGCAAAAAGAATTCAGAAATTAAGTTTGTCTATATTGTCGACCTAGAGGTGCAGGATGAGGCGCGCGTGCTGGCGCGATTCGCCGATGATATTCACATTCGCCCCTCACCGGATACTCAGTACTACCCTGTAGCGCAAGCGCCTGCGACCCTAACCGAGCGTCCAATCGTGATTGGCTTTGGCCCCTGTGGTTTATTTGCAGCATTAACCTTGGCGCAGATGGGTTTTAAACCCATTGTGTTGGAGCGCGGGCGCGATGTGCGCACGCGCACGAAAGATACCTGGGCGCTTTGGCGTAAAAAAGTACTCACACCAGAATCGAATGTACAGTTTGGTGAAGGTGGTGCAGGGCTATTTTCCGATGGAAAACTTTACAGTCAAATCAAAGACCCCAAATTTTACGGGCGCAAAGTCATGCATGAATTTGTGCGCGCCGGTGCGCCAGAAGAAATCATGTATGTGAGTAAACCACACATAGGTACCTTTCGCTTAACCGGTGTGGTAGCGGCAATGCGCGAAGAGATTCGCGCGCTTGGCGGTGAGGTGCGCTTTGAGGCAAAAGTCACTGACTTTATGTTAGAGAATGAACGCATCGAAGGTGTCGTACTAGCAGACGGTGAAGTGTTGCGCAGCCGCTATGTGGTGTTGGCGCTGGGCCACAGCGCGCGCGATACCTTTCGCATGCTGCATCGCCAAGGCGTATTTATTGAGGCAAAACCTTTTGCGGTAGGCTTTCGCATTGAGCACCCGCAATCGATAATTGATACGGCTCGGCTGGGTAAATACGCAGGTCACCCCGACTTGGGTGCCGCTGATTATAAGTTGGTGTATCACGCGAAAAATGGCCGCGCGGTATACAGTTTTTGTATGTGCCCCGGCGGCACAGTTGTCGCCGCCACCTCTGAACCGGAGCGCGTGGTCACGAATGGTATGAGTCAGTATTCGCGTAACGAGCGCAACGCCAATGCGGGCATAGTGGTGGGCATTAATCCCGAGCAGGATTTCCCTGGCGGCCCGCTCGCGGGTGTAGAGCTGCAAGAAAAATTAGAGTCGCATGCTTATGTTCTTGGCGGCAGTGACTACTGCGCACCGGGGCAATTGGTGGGAGATTTTATTCGCGGCAAAGCCTCGCGCGAATTTGGCGAGGTGGAACCCTCCTACAAACCCGGTGTGCTCTTGGGCGATTTAGCGCCCTCATTACCCGATTATGTTATTGAAGCCATTCGCGAAGCATTGCCTGCTTTTGGCAAACAAATTCGCGGTTTTGATCGGCCCGACGCTATTCTTACCGGCATAGAAACGCGCACCTCTTCGCCTATTCGCATCACCCGCGACAACGACAACCTGCAAAGTTTGAATACGCGTGGGCTCTATCCGGCGGGTGAAGGGGCAGGCTATGCGGGCGGCATTCTTTCCGCGGGTGTAGATGGCATTAAAGTAGCGGAAGCGCTCGCCAAAGCCATGCTTGCTGACTTACAGGATTAAGCTGATGCATTTAAAAATTGATGAAATAAAAAAACTGCATCAAAAAAAATATCGCGCAGAATTCGGCCACTATTTAGTAGAGGGCGAACATTTAGTGCTAGAGCTGGAAAAGGCCGCGCAGCAAAATCCTGCGCTGCAAACCTGCGAGTTGTATGTCACTGAAGCCTATGAACACTTCGCCAGCCGCTTTAATAAGCACTTGGTAAGCGAAAAGCAAATGGCGCAAATATCCGATACAAAAACCCCGCAGGGTATTGTGGCCGTAGCGCCGCTGTTATCGCATCCGCAGAGTGCGAATAAGCTCGACGCCAAAGAGCGTGCTATCTACTTGCATGAAATTCAAGATCCTGGGAATTTAGGCACCATTTTGCGCAGCCTTGCGTGGTTCGGCAGCTTTCGCTGCCTGCTCAGCCCCGGTTCTGTTGACCCTTATAACCCTAAGGTCGTGCGTTCGAGTATGGGGGCTATTTTTCATGTGCCTATGGAATTGGATGTTTCGCTCGACGCGCTCGCAGCGCGCTACGCCACCATCGCCTGCCTTGATATGCAGGGTGAAAACCCGAGTAGCCCAAGTTTTAATACATTCAATTGCTATGTGTTTGGAAACGAAGCACGCGGTGTGCCGCGCGAGCAACTGGCCGCGCTCAAAGCTAAACCTTTCACCATTGCTGGTAGTGGCGCTATTGAATCGCTTAACCTCGCGTCGGCGGTGAATATTTGTGTGTATGAATTGGCGCGCAATTAATACTGGAAATATTTTATTTCTATAAATATTACTTGGCTTTTTAGAAATATCTACTGGGCTATTTTATAAATAAATACTTAGCGTTTCGCCGCGCAGAAATTATTTTTCAATCGTTCTCTTTTTTAATATTCGTAAGGAAGACAAATATGAAATTCAATGTAATTATCGTAGCAGCCATCGTATTCCTCGCAGGTTGTGCACAAGGGCCACAGCAAAAAACAGTATCGGCGGAACAGAATAGTTCTCCCGCAGATTTGGTTGAAAAGGGCTACCAGTCGCTAACTCATGGCAGCCCTAAGCAAGCGATTGAATCCTTTGATGCGGCTATAAGTCATTGCCAAAAATTGTACCCCAAAGGTAAAAAGCGTGTCTATGCTTCGCGCGGCGCGGCAGAAAGCTTGAGTTATATGATCACCGCTGCCGTGACAGAGCAAGATGCAATAGCGGTAGATTCCAGCTGTTCTGACGCCTTATATTTTAGAGGCTATACCGCGTTAGATTTCGGCGATATTGAATTAGCACAAGATTATATTCAGCAGGCGGTAGACATGGCACCATCTAACTCACTCTATTTATCGGAGTTGGGCCATATTCACCAGACGAAGCAACAATGGGCAGAAGCACTCCGTATGTTTAAAAAATCTGAAGAGGCCGCTGAAAGTTTTTCTCCAGAAGGTGTAAAAAATAGAGAGTTAGCGCGCGCTAAACGCGGCATCAGCTTTAACCTTATTGAGTTGGGTAAGTTTGATGAGGCGGAAAGTAAATTAAAAGAGTGCATAGTGCTAGATGCAAATGACAAGGGTGCGCTTAATGAGCTGCAGTATTTGCAAAAGTTGCGTCAAGAGTCTGCAGGTGCAAAAAATAAATAGTACGTCTATTTTTAAGTTTTCGGTTGGCATTTTTTAAAAACTATAACGGCGATTTATACCTGAGTATATTTAAAATATTATCGGTTTTGGTCGTCTGGTTAGTTGTGGCGCTGGAAATGTGAAGGGGGTAGGTGATAGCGCTGTATCTCTAGGTGAAATAACTATTGGGCACCGCCGAAAATAGAGCTTTGAGCTAACAGCTCTTTTCGGAGGTGCCCAATAGTTAAGAAACTAAAGGCAGCAGAGAGATTGCCTGAGTGACCACTAGCGTTGACTTTCGTTTATCTGCTCTACACTCACCAGCTGTTTAACCGGTGTTACTGCGGGCCCAAACTGATTGTAAACCGCCACATCGGCTGCATCGCGGCCATAACCAATGGCGACATAGCCTCCGCGTAACTGATCGGTGGTGCCGTCGAATGTGTACCAGCGGTCGCCTATAAAAGCTTCAAACCATGCGTGTAAATCCATAGGCTCTAACGCGTGTAAATAACCCACCACTAGGCGCGCCGGAATGCTGATGCTGCGGCAGAGTGCAATGCCAAGGTGCGATAAATCTCTGCATACGCCCCATTTTCTTTCATTGACTTCGGTGGCCGATACTGGGCTAAAGCTTTGCCCTGGTTTGTACTGGATATTGGCGTGCACCCAGCGCGTAATGGCATCTACTTGGTCGTAACCTAAGGCAAAGCCTGCCGTAATAGATGAAGCCATTTGGCAAAAGCGATCTGACTCGCAGTAGCGGCTCGGTAATAAATAACTGAGTACGCCATCAGGTAAATTGTTAATTTCAACAAAAGCTGCCCCCGGTGCTCTATCGACATAATCCGCTGTGCGCACTTCTGCACAGGTATAGATTGAAAACAGTGGTGGCGTTGCAATAAGGCGTTGGCATAGGTTGCCGTATTCATCGGTGAACTCGATGGCGGGAACACTCGGTGTTAGTCTGTATTCCTCTTTTGCCACCCACTGCTGGGCGCCACTGCGAATGCGCAGCATTAAAACAAAAGGTGTTGGCACGGCTAGTTCAAAGGATATTTCACAGCTGGTTCGTAACCACATAATCGAGTATCCATTGTATTAAACGGGCTGAGGTGTGTGCCCGTGCTCTACTTATACGCTACAAGTACGAGAATACATATGAATAGATTGTGATTCTTCAGTGAATGCGGCGATCAAGGCGGGTTAAGCGCTAGCGCTTGTTTCTATGCGAGGTGATTTATAGCGGAGTAGATAAGCTGGGTTTTGCAATAACGAGCCACATAATTGTAAGAATACTGAGCGGAATAACGGCAATCGCAATGCGTGTCACATAGGTGTGGTAGATGTGCAGTGTTTTGGTGGCTTGTGCGCCGTACCCTTGGCTGTTTAGTTTAGAAAAAATTGCGGGTAGTTTTATATTGCCATACCAAATGTCGGCAATTTCCAGTGGGATAATGGCAAGCAGGATAATCAGTAGTTTCCATTGCAGCCACGCCTGTTGAAAGCCAAATGCTAACGCCGCCATGCCCACTCCCGATGCGAGCAAACATACGAATGCGACATGCTCAACAATGAGTAGCTGAATAAATATTTTGTAACCCAGGTGAGTCGCTGCGGTAAATTCGCCCTGGTGCTTACGCAGTGCCATTAACAATATCCACGCGCCTAAGCTTGGCCCCAGCCAAAAAACCAGCGAGCCTAGGTGCAATATTTTTAGTGCAATGAACGCATCTGCAACGGACATATTATTCTGCAACTCTAAAGCGCACCGCCTGAGGGAATATTTTTAAGGTGATAGCTAGTATCCACAATGTGCTCCACACCATAGCTATCGCAGTAAAAATCTTCGCGGCGCCTAAGGCTTGAATTGCGCAAGCCACACTCAGGCCAAGACCAAACAACCAAGCGGGAATACCCGCGATTATTAATCGGCGCGGCAATTGTGGGTTGTTTAGCAAAAGCATATTTAATATCAAACCGCCGATATTATAGAGGCCGTTGCCTAGTGTGCCCGTCAATTGCACTGCCACCTGCTCTAGGGTTTGCATGGCGACTAAAGTTGGGTCGACTACATGACTGTGAGGAATCACAAACGCAAAAATCATCTCCGCACTCAAGTCCGGCACTACCCCTAAACCGACTAACAGAATACCCAACAAGCGCCATTCACTTTTAGGGATATAAGGCAGTAGCATCACGCAAAAGGTAAGCAACCCCAAAGCCGCCAGCATCCAATTTATCCAGCCAAGTTGCCACAAAGTTAAATTGCTTTGAATAAACGCAACCCGTTCCGCCGCCGTATTTCCCGCACCGACTATACCCTCCGGCATTAGAAATGCCATTTGAATGCAGGCTAGGGTGAGGACGATTATAATTGCTAGTCCAAAACATGCATTTAATTTTATTTTTTTCATTTATTAGCTTTCAGTATTATGAATTGAGTTAACCTTGAAAAGTTTTAAGTTGTCTATTAATTATAGGTGAGCCGTTATTGCCTAGTAATATTAAGTGATGATGTTCATGGTTTTCAAACGTTAGATTCATGAAATATAAATTTTCGGCGTATGGTTTGAATGCTAGCTATAAGTTCATTTTTTTCATTCTCTGAAATTGCACCAGCTTCAGAACAAAATAATAATGCATTGTGGTATTTAGAGAACCAATACTTTTCTACTGATTGTAATTGCGCTACAGAGATGTAATCTATCATCAGTTGGTCTATCTTCTTGATTAAAGATTTTAGTTCGTTCAGCTGATTCCAAATTGGGCTGAAATAGGTATGTTTTCTCGGGTCGTGATTCATGAATAATTCATGCATTAGATCTGAAAAGCTGTCTGTGCTTATAGATGTGTGATAAATATCAGACAAAGAAATTGATTTGGTGTTTCCAATAAACATTGAAAGGATCTGATTGTCATTGTCCCCAATATCTATATCGAATTTAGCTTTTGATAGTTCGGAGAGCTTGGTGTGATACTCTTTCATGATCGGTATCAGTTCTGCGCGAGTTTGTTCCAATCGCAGTAGATTGTTCTGTTGTTTGAGAGAATCTGAGGTTTCTTTTAATTCTTTCCTTTGAATCGAGATTGAAATAAATAATAGTGTAATTGTAAATAGCCCTATTAGAGGGTTGATTGTTCCCCCCAAAAAATCCCCAAGCTGCCCAAGACTCTCTGGATCAAAAAAAGAAAGTGGTTCACTAAAGTAATGAAATGCTGAGGTTACTATTTTAAATAAACCAAATATAGCAAGGCCAAAAACCAATATGGAGGGGATTGCCTTAAGCCAAAAGCAGGGTATTTTGTATGATTCGCTAAACCACACTTTAGTAGTTTGAGTACAGCTATTTTTTAGATCGTCAGTCATTATTGGTATTCCTTTTATATATTCTTTTGTGGCACGGCTGTTCATTCCCATGAGAATTTCCCGAGCATCGCAAGGCGGTAGAGCAAAACGGACAGGACGTCCGTTTTAGCCCTGATGATACAGGGATGTATCATCAGGGCGGCTCGTTAGCGCCTGAGAGGCGCAGGATCAGAAATTCGCCGGGTCGCCTTTCTTTTGCTTACTTTTCTTTCGGCGAAGCAAAGAAAAGTAAGGCCCGCGGCAGGCGCTTCAATATTGAATCTAAAAAAATACGATCTACCGCGCAGAGCCTTCTTCGATTACCGTCAGCAATCACAATGCCTGCTTCTTCAGCTTCTCAATCAACCTCTGATGCACTCCCCCAAAACCACCATTGCTCATAATCACAATATGCGTATTCGATTCGCAAATAGAAATTGCGCAGTGAATTAGTTCGTCTAGGTCGCGCAGTAGTTTTGCGGGTACGGGGCTTTTGTTGACGACTTCATCCATTGCCCAGTCGCTGTTGGCGGGTTGGTACCAGAGCACGTCGTCGGCGTCGGTGACGCTTTTGTTGAGGGCGTCTTTATGTACGCCCATGCGCATGGTGTTGGAGCGCGGCTCTATGATGGCGATAATTTTTTCGCTGCCGACTTTTGCGCGTAAACCTGCGAGGGTGGTTTTGATGGCGGTGGGGTGGTGGGCGAAGTCGTCGTAGACTTTTATGCTGTGTACGTCGGCTAGGCATTCCATGCGGCGTTTTACACCGGCGAATTGTTCGAGTGCTTTGGCGGCGTGTTCTGGCGTTACGCCGACGTGGCGCGCGGCAATCATGGCGGCGAGGCCGTTGTTGACGCTGTGAATGCCTGTTTGATTCCAGCGCACTTGTGCGACCTCTTCGCCTTGGTGAAAAACGGAGAATTCTGAACCGTCGGCGCTAATTAATGTGGCTTGCCATTCGGGCGTGTTTGAACTGGTTGGATCGGGCTTAATATCGGTCACGGCAAATTGTTGCTGCGGTGTCCAGCAACCTTGGGCGATTACTTCGTTTATTGCCTGCTCATTGCTGGGTGAAATGATGAGGCCGTTGCTGGGTACGGTGCGTACCAAGTGGTGAAATTGTTTTTGAATCGCGGCGAGGTCGGGAAAGATGTCGGCGTGATCAAATTCGAGATTATTTAAAATCACGGTGCGCGCGTTGTAGTGAACAAATTTGGAGCGCTTGTCAAAAAAAGCACTGTCGTATTCGTCGGCTTCTACGACGAAAAAAGGTGTGCCGCCTAAGCGCGCCGAGGTGGGAAAGTTTTTAGTGACGCCGCCAATTAAATAACCTGGCTCCATGCCTGCGTATTCCAAAATCCAGGCGAGCATGGACGATGTGGTGGTTTTACCGTGAGTGCCTGCAACGGCGAGCACCCATTTGCCTTGCAATACGTGATCGCGCAGCCACTGAGGGCCGGAGGTGTAGGCGATACCTTGGTTGAGTACGTATTCGACACTGGGGTTGCCGCGACTCATGGCATTGCCAATGATGACCAGATCGGGCGCGGTTGCCATGTGCGGTGCTTGTAAATACACTGGGTCGAAGCCTTGAATGAGTTCTATGCCTGCTTGTTCCAGCTGGGTGCTCATTGGTGGATAAACATTGGCGTCGCTGCCAGTTACGCGGTGGCCGAGTTGTTTGGCAAGTTGTGCGAGGCTGCCCATAAAGGTGCCGCAGATGCCGAGAATATGAATATGCATTGTTAGCTCAATAAGTGATCGGTTGGTCGGGGGAGATGATTGTAGCGATTAACCTATACTTTACTGAAGATTGCAACAACCGCTCGGCCAACAATTGCATTGATGATTTGGAGTCTTGCGATGGTAAGAATATATGTTCTGTTATTGGGGCTTTTTTGTTTGGTGTCTCTTGGTTCGTTTGCCGAGCCTTTGATGCTTCGTGTACCAAAACCTCAGTTGGACTCGGAGGTTGCAAAAAACTATTATTTGCAACTTTTGCGTTTTGCACTGGTAGCTGGTGGTGCGGGTAAGCAGTTGCCCGAAATTCGTGAGACCACACCTATGGAGCAGGATCGAGCGACCTTGGAATTACGTCGCCACAAATTAGTTGATGTGTACTGGATGGGAATAAATATAGCGCGTGAGCGCAATTTAAAGATAATTCCTATTCCTCTTGATCGCGGCTTGTTAGGCTTTCGCGAGTTGATTATTCGCAAAGATAAATTATCGGTATTTAATAAAATAGAAACAGCCGAGGATTTAAAAAAATTAGTGGCATGTCAGGGTTTGGGTTGGCCTGATGTTGAGATTTTGCGTGCCAGTGATTTTAGTGTTAAGGAGTCTAGCGGTTTTGAGGGATTGTATCGGCAGTTGGTCGCTGGCCGATGTGATTATTTTCCGCGTGGCCTTTTCGAGGCTTTTCCTGAGATGGAGCAGAGGAGGGCGCGTTACCCTAGTTTGCAAATATATGAGCGCGTGTTAATCCATTATCCATTTGCCGTTTATTTTTTTGTTGGTCCAGACAACGAAGACTTAGCCAAATGGATTACAAGTGGCTTGGAAAATATGATCGATACCGGTGAGTTTCAGCAGTTTATGCAAAGTCACTCGTTAATGCGTCATGTGTTCCCACTGCAGGAAAAGGTTAGGCCCGCATTGATTTTTGATATTCCTAACCCTTTCTTGCCGGAAACTATAGACGTTAACAACTCTCGCTATTGGATTCAACGCGAGGAAATATTAGAGCTAGAAGATTAAGTGTTTAGGTAGCGTGCTCGTTTTGCTGCTTTCATGTAGGTTAAGTCTGCCATAAATAATCCATCGACACAGTTACCAAATTCCGAATCCACACTGAAGGCGAGCAATTTGTAGCCGCCGTCCTCGTAGAGTGCTGCATACTGTTTGAACAGAACGGGAATTTTGCAGTCGAGTTTATTGAACTCTTCTTGCAGTATGGCGAAGCCTTGCTCGCGATCGAGCTTGGCGAAGCGGTGTTGCAGTTCGATTAAATCATCCTCATTGATGTGATGAGCATGCCTGCCTTCTGCCAGTGTGTCGGCGCTGGCGGTGTCTATTTTTTTGTAGAAGCGTTCATAATAAAACACTAATAAGTCGCGCAGCGATTTTGGATATTGCGCACTCATGCTGACGGGGCCAAATACGTAGCGCACTTCTGGGTGATGATTTAAATAAGCGCCCAAACCCTGCCATAAGTAATCGAGGCTGGCTTTGCCCCAGTAGTCTGGGTGGACAAAGCTGCGGCCTAATTCTAAACCTTCTTTTAAATAGGGGCTGAGTGACGGTTGGAAGTCAAACAGCTCTGAGGTGTAGAGCGCGCGCTCGCCTTTTTTCTCGACGATTTTGTGGGCTTCACCCATACGGTAGGCGCCTGCGATACAGAGCTTGTCTTCGTCCCAAAGCACAAGGTGGCGATAGTAGTGATCATATTTGTCTAGGTCGCGGCGGCTGCCAGTGCCTTCGCCAACAAGGCGAAAGGTTTGTTCACGCAGGCGGCCAATTTCGCGCAGTACGCAAGGGTGCTGGTCGTAGTCGCACATATAGATGCGGTGATTGTCGCGGGTGTTGCCGATGAGTTGAGCGGTGGCTAATTCTTTTTTGAGCGCGGCACGGTCTTCTGGGTGCGCAATGGTTTTCTCAGTAATAAAAACGGCTGTGCGTTTCTTTTTTAAAAAGCTGGTTTTGCCAATTTTATAAACGTGTTTCTTGAGGCGCTTAATCAAGGCTTTGTCGGCGAGCTTGTTGGTTTCGAGCGCGTGGTGTGGGATGACTTCACCCACGCGAAATTTTATTTCTGCCGAGTGTTTGTTAAACATTTCATGGGCGAGCAGTGCGGTCGCCAAGGGTTTAAAAATCATCGACGCGCTGTAGAACAGCATGGAGTTTTTTGCCGATACAAAAATGGGCAGCAAGGGGGATTTGGTTTTGCGTGCAAGGTGTAAGAAGCCTGCAGCCCACTTGCCATCTTTAATGCCAGTTGGGCTGGCGCGGGATACTTCGCCTGCGGGGAATACTATTACGGCTTCGTCGTTATTGAGTGCGCTGATAATGTTTTTGTAACTTTGCTTGTAGGCGCCGCGAGTAAAGTTGTCGAGGGGCAAGAGTAGATCGTGCAGCGGCTCGAATGCCATGAGCATGTCATTGGCGATGATTTTTACATCTTTGCGCACTTCGCTAACGAGGCGCAGTAGGGCGAGGCCATCGAGCGAGCCTATGGGGTGGTTGGCGATAATTACCACGCGCCCATGAGCGGGAATATTGTTGCGTTCGCGCTGGGAGATGCTGTAGCTGAAATTAAAGTATTCGAAAATTCGCTCAATAAAATCTATGCCGCGATTGCCCTGATGCTCGCGTAGAAATGCATTGATTTCTGTCTCGCGTGTGAGCTTGCGCAAAATGCTCAAAGTCGAGTTGCGAATGATGGGTGCTTGGTTGGTGAAACCAGGAAATTTGTCGGTAATAGATTGTTCGATATTGAGCATGATAGTCATAACCTGCGAGGTGGTTTCCTGCAAGGTTATGACTGATCGATGACAAAACGGTGATGCTGCTGTGACGGAATCATGATAAAGCGGTTACAGATTTGTGTCAGCCACGGGGCGCAGCGGTTGCCGCTGTAGTTCGTAATGCTGTTGGTTGTGTCGTTTGGTTAAGAATTCGTTGCGTTATTACTTGAACTGTTGATTGAGTTGTTGCTACTGATAGCAATCGGGTTGAGCTGATCTTGCTGCTTGTGCAGTAAATCGCTGTAAGGGGCTTTGAAGCTGAGCAGTTTACCGCTGTCGATGTCGATATCCAGATGCTCTAGCAATTCCGGTTCAAGCAGGCGTTGGCTAATTAAAATTTCACCTTTACTGGGCTTGAGTTGGTTGTTGTGCTGAATAATGAAGTCGCGCAGGAGTGATTTCGTTGGGCTCATAGGTGCGGAGAGCTCATGCACACTGCAAGCAAAACTTAAGCGTGGGCTGGGATTGCTGGCGGCTATGTTGCTGATGAGCTGGGCCGCGCAGCTGGCGCGAAAACTACAATCGTGAAAACTATCGCTGGTAAAGTCGATGAGCAGTGTGTCGTCGGCGAGCATTTGGCGCTGACCGTTATAGAGAGTGAGCACACCTTGCAGTTGGCCTTCAAAACGGCGCAACAGCGCAGCAAAACCATCGCTGTTGAGCTGTTGATAGAGCTTGGCAATATTGGTGATTTGCAAGCTTAAGCGCACGGCCACCAAAGTGGGGGCAGTAGGGGTTGGCTCGGGTGCTTCAGCAATATTGGGGAGCTTGTCCACCACGGCAGTGACCAAGGCTTCGGCGCTGGGTATTTTTTCTTTGAGTTGGCTCCACCACTGGCGATGGATAGACCAGCCAATTAACACTATGGAGCCTAGCACGGCGGAGAGCCAAATGAGCAGCGCACTCTGGTCGCGGCTGTCAAAACGCGCGACTTCTAAGGTTACGCCTAAATAGCCAGCAACATTATTGTGCAGCGCAATGGGGGCGGAGAAACTGTAGCGCTGGCCTACGATAGCGCGATTGGGGTTAAAGCCGCTCTGTACTAAGAGCTGATTTTCAATGTTGTGGATGGTGGCACCGACCACGCTAGGGTAAAGCTCAACTTCTTTTAGAATTGCCTGCAGGCTCACCAGATCTTGTTGTAGGGTCGCATCCACTGCTTGGCGAGCGGCGCTGCTCGCCAAGACTTTGCCGTAGGCATTTACACTTTCATGTTGGCGCTGGGCGCTACTTTGTAAATAGAGCCAGCAGCCCAGTATGCCGAGGAGGAGCAGTAACAGGCTGCAAAAAATAAGCTGTGAATGTTTGCGGTAGATTGTCATTAGTGCCATGAGTGCAGTTCCGTGCTCGCTCGAGCGGTGTTTTTGAATAATGCCCCCTATCCTAGGCGGCGAGTGGCGACTTTGTATTGGCATTTACCAATGGCGAGTGCGTGAGGTTGTTGTTTTGGTGTTTTAGCGCTTCAGTGTTTGATTTTGGTAATGTTTTAGTGTTTGTATGAGCGCTTCACGTTTTGTCGCTAAGAGTCGCATTCTAGCGTAAGTCGCGACACAGTTCTAAGTGATCTAGCAGATTTTGCACAGATTTAGCCCTTAATTGTTTGGCGTGATGCTGGATGGTCGCTAATACATAGGAAAATATACACAACAGTTTAGCTGTTGTTGGCGCTGCCCCGAGGTTTTTATTCGCACAGGCAGCTGCAGCCTTTGGGTGAATTCCGTTAGAATGCGCGCTCTATTTTATGGGTGCGGCACTTAAGCCTCACGCTTCTGCGGTACCCATCCATCACACAGCTCAACAGCAAAGATCAAACAAGAGAGGCACGGTGAAAGAGATTCTATTGATCAATGTATCGGGGCAAGACAAACCTGGTGTCACCCTCGCTATTACCAGTGCGCTGGCGCAGTGGGATGCGCAGATTCTCGATATTGGTCAGGCGGTGATTCACGATACCTTGGCGCTGGGTATTTTGGTGGAGTTGACCTTGGAAGCGGCGGCGCACAGCGCGTTGCGCGCCACTATCAATACCGCTGCGGCAGAGCAGGGTGTGCAGGTGAATTTTCACAGTATCGCCCCTGAAGATTATGCGCAATGGGTTGAGCAGCAGGGTAAAACTCGCCACATTATTACGCTTTTAGCGCGCCATATTAGCGCAGTTCATTTGCAGGAATTGACGGCGATTATTACTCGGCATGGATTGAATATAGATACAGTCAATCGTCTTTCTGGGCGAGTTTCATTGGAGCAAATGGTGGCTGCCGAAGGTGGTGGTAGTGCCTGTGTTGAATTTTCTGTGCGCGGTATGCCCGCTGACTTACAAGCGCTGCGTGCGGACTTTATGGAGCTGTCGGGCCGCTTGAATATAGATGTTGCCTTTCAGCGCGATACTGTTTACCGCCGCAACCGTCGGTTGGTGTGCTTCGATATGGACTCCACCTTGATCGAGGCAGAAGTGATTGATGAGCTGGCCAAGGCGGCGGGGGTAGGTGAGCAGGTAGCGGAAATTACTGAGGCGGCTATGCGCGGCGAGTTGGATTTTACGCAGAGTTTTGCGCGTCGAATGGCACTATTGAAAGGTTTAGATGAATCGGTATTAGCGGGTATTGCGG
>Ga0070748_1000788_pt1 | contig 14871 bp, 20 predicted proteins | sample VirMetDEL_Nov_12_FD_77015 | JGI IMG/M metagenome (GOLD analysis project Ga0070748, IMG submission 77015) | Aqueous microbial communities from the Delaware River and Bay under freshwater to marine salinity gradient to study organic matter... | ecosystem: Environmental > Aquatic > Marine > Coastal... | reverse complement strand
TAGTACCACCTGTCGCTGACGCGCCGACTAACTTCGCGCAGTTGATGAAGTTCATCACGAGCAACAACAAAAAATTGACGTCCGAATCTGTTAATAAAGTGCTTAACGATAACGGTATTAAATCAATACCACTATTAGCTTCACGTACTGACCTAATACCACAGGTACACGCTGCATTGGTGAAATTATTATGAATAAATCCCCATTATTAGCATCTGGTGCCGATACGTGGGTGAACTGTACGGGCAGCGTCAAGCTGTCCCAACAATTCCCCGCAATTGAAAGTGGTGAAGGTACATCGGAGGCGCGCCTCGAAGGGCGCGCGTTCCATGAAGTAGCACAGCGAATACTCGAATCGTTTAAATCAACCAGCACTGAACTCGTATCGTCGGGTCACGTTGTCGGAACGTTGAGTCGTGACAATATTGTGATCACCGATGAGATTTACGACGGTGCGCTAGAATACTCGAACGACGTGTTACGTGTTGCTAATATACATGGAACATTACGCGATTTACATATCGAAGAACACCTTGACTTATCGTGTATTTACCCAGAAATGTACGGTTATGTTGACTGTTGGTTATTCGATAAGTCGTCGGCCACGATTTACGTTTGGGATGCTAAGTTCGGTCATCGTAAAGTCGACGCGTTCGAAAACTGGCAGTTAATCACGTATATCGCGGGCATACTCGACCAACTTAACATTGACGGTCACATGGATCAAAACATTAACGTATCGTTACGTGTGTCACAACCTCGGTCATTTCGTAGTGACGGCACAACGAACGTGTGGGACTGTAAAGCGTCCGACTTGCGTAGTTACATCAACACTGTGAAAGCTGCAGCCGAAGAATCATACAGTGACGACGCGACATGCAAAGTTGGCCGACAATGTGAGTATTGCCCAGCACGTTACGCTTGTGACACGCTGCAACAAGGCGCTTATAGTGGTGTTGATTATGTTGGTAATGCCGAAGGTGTATCTTTAACCGGTCATCACCTGGCGCTTGAGTTGCGTATTTTAAAACGCGCAGAGCGCATGTTAAAAGCGCGATTGAGTGGACTCGAAGAACAAGCGCTCGGTGAAATACGCAACGGTAAATCAATTCCAGGTTTCACGGGTGAAACGGGTTACGGGCGTAAACGTTGGCGTAAAGACACGCCCGTCGACGAAGTGATCATGATGGGCGATTTAATGGGCGTTGATGTGCGTAAACCTGTCGATTTAGACACCCCCGCACAAGTTCTTAAAAAAGGTATTGACGCAACCGTCATTGAACTGTATAGTGAAACTCCAATGACAGGTTTAAAGCTTGTCGAGGATAACGGCGCTAAGGCGCGAAACATTTTTAGAAAGCAACACAATCAGTAATCAATTTAACGCGCTCCACGGGGCGCAACACTCAGAGGTAATACAAATGTCTAAAGTTCAATATCCAGTGTTCAAAGGTCGTTTAGTGATGGGTTCACCAACGATGTTAAATACCAAAGACCACGAAGGTAAACCGCAACCTGACGAATCTAAACATCATTGGTTCATGGGTTTCGCAGTACCGAAGGGCGCTGCGTGGGATGCGATTTGGAACGCAATGTATGGTTGCGCAGCTAACGACCCGCGTTGTACTGCTGCGTTATGTGGTCAAGCGGGCTTCAATTGGAAAACCGAAGATTGCGACGCACCGGAAAACCCACAAAACAAAGGTAAACCTTCGTATCCAGCTGGACACATGTTAATCAAGTTCACACGTTACAAAACAATCGGCCCAGTTGGTCTGTATGACGGTAACTACCAGCCGATTATCAACCCTAATGCGTTCAACCGCGGCGATTGGTTCCACATTAGCGCGTCGACTGTGTTCAACGGTGCTGCGACGGTTAAAACTAATGCGGGCATGTATCAGAACATCGAAGCGTTAATGTTCGCCGAGAAAGGTGAAGAAATTATCAGCGAAGCGGCGTTCGACCCTAAAGCAGCGTTTGCAGGCGTTCAAGGTGGAACACTACCTAACGCAGGTCAAGCGCAACAAGCACCAAGTGCACCAGTGCAAGCAGCCACAACGCCACCGCCACAAGCGAGCGCACCTGTTACGCCGGCTCACGACCTAGTGCAACCACAAACACCAGGTAACGCGACGCCACCACCACCACCACCAGTCGTGGCGACAGAGCAAAGTTATAACGTCAACGGTCAGGTGTTTACCCGTTCACAATTGCTCGCAATGCCAGGTTGGACTGAAGCGCACTTAGCAGGTTTAACACTCGCTTAATTTAACGACACGCCCCGCTTCGGCGGGGTTTTTAATTTGAGGTGATTATGATTAACAACCAACTAAGCAACGCGACATTACCTGTACTGTTCGAGCGATTTACGCAGTGGCATTACGACCGCAACCTAATCGATGGTACGACAAGTCAAGTCCAGTTTAAAAAACTACTAGAGGAAACGATCGAGCTTTACATGTCGTTACACCCAGGTATCACACCGGACGTCGCGACCATGCAAATAATACAGATGACATTGAGTTTAAATAGTGCCGGACGAATTAAGACGTGTGACGGGTCGGGTTTACCTGACGCTATAGGCGATATTAATGTTGTGCTTGATAACATAGCAGAGCGCGAAGGTTACACCATGGCGTCATGTCTATCGAGTGCATATGATGACATTAAAGACCGTAAAGGTCAGATGATTAACGGTACGTTCGTCAAGGAGTCAGATTTATGAAATACTTATCGCAGTGTGACGACCTAAACGGGTGCGGTAAGGTGTTCCCAGGTGATATGACACACTGTCCACATTGCGGCGCACCCGAACAGTTTTCAAAACAAGCGATCGTTAACCCACGTGATTACGCATACGACGACGAAACTTACCCGAACGCGTTCACGTGTCGGTTTATCCACATCGCTACTGATACACGTTGGCGTTTTGAGATTAGCGAGTTTGTCGACGATTCAACTGCGCTGATTGAGTTTGTTTACGCATTAAAGGCGTGTGGCGCCCGTGGTGTTGGTTACAATAACGTAGGGTTCGATTACCCTGTGTTGCACCTTATTGTAATGGGTCAGATTAACGATCCCCTCGTTATTTATGATCTAGCTATGAAGTTAATAAAAGGTACAAAGGACGAAAAGTTCGCGTTGCAGGTGTGGGATAACGACCGTTTATTTGAACAGCTAGATTTGATCATGGTGTGGCATTATAACAAAGAGAACCCAGTCACAGGAACCGAACCGACGAGTCTTAAAGCGCTTGAAATTGCCATGCGTATGGACAACATTGAGGATTTACCGTTCCCCGTCGGGACCGTTTTAACGCGTGACGAAATTGAAGTACTACACACATATAACGAACACGACGTTATAGCCACGATTCGGTTCTACGTTCGTTCATTGACTCAGATTAAATTACGTGAAGAATTATCGTATACTTTTGGTAAGAATTTTCTTAATCACTCAAACACTAAGATGGGCGGTGATATCCTCATTCACGAGTGTGAGAAAGCGGGTATTCAATTTTTCGACAAAATAAATGGGCGAAAACATAAACGCCAAACCATACGCCCGTCGATTGACCTCGCCGAGTGTATTTTCCCATACGTTAAATTTGAGCGTCCCGAGTTCGAAGCTGTTCGCACGTATCTAGCCAGTAAGACGATCACCGAAACTAAGGGTGTATTTAAAGGGCTTAACGCCGACGTTAACGGCCTTAAATACTATTTCGGCACAGGTGGTATCCATGCGAGCGTCGAGGCCCGTGTGTTCGAGTCAAACGCCACACACCAGATCATCGATGTCGATGTCGCGTCGTTCTATCCTAACCTGGCAATTAAGAACCGTCTTTACGCTGACCATTTAGGTGAGGCGTTTTGTGATGCGTACGAGGGTGTATATCACACGCGTAAAACATACGCCAAAGGCACCGCCGAAAATAACGCATACAAAGAGGCATTGAACGCCAACTATGGTAATAGTAACAACGCTTATAGCGTTTTCCTCGATCCTAAGTTCACGATGAGCATTACACTTAACGGTCAGTTATTGTTATGTATGCTCGTTGAACAGATGATTAAAATACCGGGTCTTGAAATGATCCAAGCTAACACGGACGGCATAACGTATTTTTGCCCACGTGAGTATATCGAACATACTCGAGCGCTGTGTAAATGGTGGGAAAATCTAACATGTCTTGAACTTGAAGAAGCCCAATATAGTCGCATGTTTATTCGTGATGTTAACTCGTATATTGCCGAGTACGAAAGTGGTAAATTAAAACGAATAGGTGCGTACGCACACGAACGCATGGATCAGAACCCCGGCACGCGTGAAGTACCTTACGGTAAAGACCCCTCACAACTCGTTATTGCCAAAGCGGCCGAAGCTGCGTTAGTACGTGGTGAGGATATTCGCACATTCATAATGAATCACGATGACGATTACGATTTCATGTGTCGCGCCAAGGTGCCACGCTCGAACCGTCTCGTTATGCGTTGGACTGAATATGACAATGTGGAAATACCACTCGCCACGATTATACGTTACTACGTGTCGAACAGCGGTGGAACACTTCATAAAATTGCACCCCCAACGGGCGAACCTGGCACATGGAAACGCGCCGCTAAAGTCAGTGACGCGCTATATAACCAAGTAGTTGTCGAGTTACAATCGTGGATAGATAATCTTGATGCTATTGGTGGCGTACCATCCAGCAACGCTATAGAGTACGATGGTGTGCGTTACGAGCTTGATTCTATGCGTATACCACACGACGAACGGATCCACACGAAGAACAAGTCCAAACACGATAAGCGCGAAATGGGTATTTGTGTCGGTTGGCGTGTGACGGACTGTTCGAACGTGGCGAACTTTGACCGCTCGACGGTTAATTACGACTATTACGTCGAACAAGCTGAAAAGTTAGTTAAACCACTCTTGACGGGCGTGTCAAAGTAGTCTAATCTTAACGGTATCGGAGCGCTTCGTATCGGGGCGCTTACACTGAGGTGATATAAGATGGAATTGAAAGCTGTACCTAAAAACGATAGATTGGGTCGCTGGGCTATTCTCGATATGAGCGCAAGCGGAAAGGGTAAACCAGTTATTGCGGATAATATACGCACTGAAAAAATGGCCGTACTATTAGCATCATCATTAAGTTTACAACTCGCACTGACCGAAGCACATCGAGTAATACTTCACGAGCTTGATAGTGGTCGTACACCGTTCATGTTGAAAGCTGAAAACGGCGGTAAGGGTTTGGGTTATCTTGAGGACGCATTAAACGGGGTTAAACGATGAACGTAAATAAAGTAAGTTACAGTGTCGACTATTATCAAGACTGGAACGGTAAGTTACCTCCATACGAGGGTACTGTTTGTTTTTGGCGGTTTGTAATGTCGGCCGAAGGTGTGTTGTACGCTGACCATTTCAAAACTAAACCCACTAGTCGACAAATTCGTAAACTAGTTAAACACGTTAAACAGATTGGTCGCGGCGTTATTGATCGCCGTCACCTTTAGCACTCATCACTTTTATTAATTCAATGCGTAACGCTTCATGAGCTTGCGCATTTTGCGTTAGTTCAGCTTTCATTTGTTCACGTTGGAGTTGTAGCGCTTCCTGATGATGACGCTCAACTATGTCATGGTTTTTACGCTCTGAACGTATCTTAAAATAAATACCCACCAATAACGACACGAGTGATAACGTTAAACCGATTATAACGGCGTTCTCATTTATCCAACCAACTGCACCACTAGCCGTCGTCGCCACGGCGATCCCGCCCGAGCTTGTAATCCCCACATTGCCCGCATCTGGAGTGTGTATGCTCATGTTCTGTTATACCTTTGTATATTGACCAGCCCAGCGCGACGACTTGAATTAAAATCACGATAAGCAGCCCATAATGTTGGAAAAATTCCAAGAAGTTGACATCCAACCAATCCATATATAAACGCCTCGTAATTATTATAAATGAGAATGTGCCGTCCATGTGCAACATCATACGCAAGCGCTGCATATGTTACGAGTGTGGCAAGTAATACTATGGCTTGATAAAATGCTAAAACCGAGGCGTTCTTTAAAAGCAACACCCCGGCCGCTGTAACTATTAAAGCTCTGTGCCAATACAGTACAACACCTTCAACGTCACACAGCTGGACGTTAACCCAAAGTGCGAACGACATTACGCATAGTATTAACCAAGGCGTACGGTGTTTCTCATATTTACTCAACACTAAAAATAACGCTGAGATACAGAGTAGATAGTCCATCTATTTAGTTTTTTTAACCGGTGTCGAGCTGTCTTTTTGCTTTACTGGTAAAGTCGGTTTGCTTGCGTCCGTCATGATAATTACTCCAATTGTGGGTTTATGCTACTATATATATTAATAATATCACATAAGGTGAACAAATATGAGAAATAAATTAATAGGCGGGACCTTGATCGCAGCATTGGCACTTACTGCAGCACACGAAGGTTTAAAAACAGAACCCTATTTGGACGTGGGCGGCGTGTGGACTGATTGCTATGGTCGAACCAAAGGTGTTAAACCCGGTACTATCGCAACGGTCGAGGAATGTGACACGGCGTTAATGAGAGAGTTAATTGAACACGCAAAGCCGCTTGAGCGTCTACCGTACCAGTTACCCGATAACGTGATAATCGCGTGGGCTGATTTCTGCTATAACGTGGGCGTCGGTGCGTGTAGTACCTCGACAGGGTATAAAATGTTAGCATCGGGTAACATACGAGGTGCGTGTGATCAGTTATTACGTTGGAAATACGTCGATAAACGTGACTGTTCAGTACGTTCGAACGGCTGCTATGGGATATGGGAAAGGCGACGCGTAGAGCATCGCCTTTGCGTGGGTGGTTAGTTATTTGACAACGAACTCGGCAACGTCCCAGACGTTACCTACCGGGTTCGATATAATATTACCGTCGATTGTTTTACCGTTAAAATAGTCAGCGGACCATGCGCCACCGCTCATCGTTATCGGTCTAAGCATTTTTACAACTGATCCATTTAATGTTTCATCGTTGAAACCGGATAACTTAACATATTGACCCGTTAATAACGGGTTCGACGGCACTACACCTGCAACGACAACGGCGTCCACTATATCAACATATTTAGAGTTTATATTTTCACTGGGGAACTGACGCTCTCTAAATGAAAGTTCAAACCGACCCTTACCTGTTAACCATATCTCATTACCGCCACCTAGTGTCGTCCACGTGTCGACTTCAACGTAATAAGCCGCACCCTGTGAACCGTCAACTATAGATCCTGCTACAGGCTTGTATTTCACCTGGTAATATCCTGTCCTGTTCTCGACGGACGACGTAGGTGGTGAGGTGAAAGGATATTTAACACCTTCTATTTCTACAGTAAAACCGTCACTATCGCTAGGCCACATCACCACATCACCCGACGCTTTGATTATATCATTAGGTAATAACGATAATTCCACAGGTGGCACCCTGGGGATCGCTTTATACCCGACATAAAACTCGCCGGAATAACTTAAAGAGTGGTCAAACTTGGCACGCATAGTAAACCGATTGCTGTAGAATCTTTCAGCACCAGACACGTCTATATTAACGCTTTTACTGTCACTCATAGTTTGATACACGTCATTACCGACATAACCACCTGCGCCGTCAGCACCACCGTGAACCGTATTAACAGACCATTTAAACTCGTAAAGTGACATGTTAACCTGCGTGGCCGGTGTCAACCATGTCATGCTTCCGTTATCAATTTCATTAGTTAAACGACCGCCCTGGTCGATTAGGTCTATCCCACCGTTACTTTTGAACCTTATAGATATGTTTGTCGTTGAGGACGGTGCCATAAACTCAAACATAGACGCGTCAACGAAAGAATGCGACGACCTATCATAAACCCCGTGTGACATTACCGCCACGTCCCAAATGACACCTGACGGGTTCATAATTTGATTATCTGACGTGACAACTTTACCGTTAAAATAGTCAGCAGACCATGCGCCACCGCTCATCGTTATCGGTCGCAACATAGTCACTTCGACGTTAAACTCAGTTTGGTTGAACCCCGTCAGTTGAACGACATCGCCCGTCTCTAATCTCGGGATAGGTATCTCACCGGCCTGTACAATTCTATCGTAAGCGACAGAATTGAAACTAATTAGCATTATAAAAGTAAATATTAACTTAATCATGACATGTCACCCTCAGTCGGTGGATTATAAATAGCTATCACATACCAACCACCATCATATGATGTTTTATATGTTTTCCCTTGAACGAGATCAGATTCTGGTAGTTCAAACCACTCGTCGTCGATACATTCGTAATATCTCATCACTTATAACTCCCGACCACTGCACCGACGTGTAACGGATTAGAAACCGTCGCTCCAGCTTCGATTGTGAGTATTTCACCTTCTAAACCTTCGATTTGCTCAACCAACATATTATTACCCCTACCCACGGTGTTAAATAACTGCGCCGATGTGCCGAATATTGAACCGACCGTTTTATTATTTATGACGATGCGTGTCCCAAATTTGACCGTTATGTTAGTCGCAGTACCGCTCGTCGCTAGTATAGCTAAATAATTTAGACGAGCTATGTTACCGACACCAGGGTTAAGAGTATATATAACGCCCGCTGTCGAACCAGTTAAGTTGACCGGTGCGGGTACTTCGTTAATTTTAAAACCAGACCCACCACCAAGTCCCGCTCGCATATCTATCATTTTTTATAACTCCCAGTCTGTATTAAATACAAAACTTATAGGTGAAAACACGTTATAAGACGCTGACGTGTCAGTTTGAGATAATAGCCCATTAGTGGGTTTGTAGTATTTAATCACCTCACTATTCGACCCGTCCACTTGTATGACGGGCAACACAGACACGAGGCGCATTAAATCGACTCGGTCCTTAATTACTAAATCTGTTGTGTCCGGTAACGTGTACGTACCAGCGTCAAGTATTAAATACTTGCGATTGACTTCTAATACCCCACCACCACTAATAGGCTCATATAGTGATATCACATTTAACAAAGCTTCGAGTCTGTCGGACGCCTGCGCTGTGTCTGGTACTCCGCTGGCTGTAACGCTACCCGCAATCAATAAAGCGTCGGTGAACCCTATTAAATCGTTACGGTCAGCAGCGACTAACGGCGTACCGTCTAACACGCCAGGTAACGATCTGTCTTTGATTGAACCATTAGTGTAATTAGCGTCGGGCGGCGTGGCCCTAGGATTGAAAAAATCCCATATCTTTAAACTCATTATGAACCCCCAAAATAAAATCCGTATTGGTCGTCGTCATTACCATATTGTGCATCGTCAGCACCGTAAATAGTACTTAATGGTAACACGGCGTACCCCTTAAATCTAACACCCTGTGGTTTAGGTACAAGGTTAAAACTGTTTAGTATGTCTATTTTAGCAGGTGTGAGCGATAAGCCGAACGCAACGTCCATCGACATATCTTCAAAATCACTCACAGTGACGATATTATCAGGAACGATAAATTGCATCGCTTTTATTATACCGTCTATGGTTGCGTCACTGGTATTTTTAACTATTTTAGACCTTAATAATGCTCTGTAAGTCTCTAAATCGTTCACAGAGTTGTAAGGTTTATCAATGACAACGATTTGACCAATTACGTCAAGTTGCCCGCTACCTACAGTGTCGATGTTATAACTCACCCTCACTAGTTCGTACACGTCAGATAATTCTAACGCTAAAGTCGGTGTGATGCCGTACCAGGCGACAGCTTTCGGTTTGTCTTTATACTGTGCATAAATTCGGTTAGGCATTTATCGTCACCGTTATATTAGCGTCAGTCCATTTCGACAACTCGTTGAACGCGATAGGAATATTAACGCCACCCGCGTTCAAAGTTAAATCAGTAACGTAACTGTTACCGTATACGCCAATCACGTGGTTAATAGGAGTATACATTCGACTTATAGCCACGTATTCACCTATGTCGAAACCTCTCGAGTTAAACCCGCAATCGGCACCGACTAGCTCACCTGTAGAATACTGTAATATTGCTTCCTTTATTAACTCGTCAGCGTCGATAGGTAACGTACCGTCATTCTGAATAGTCACGCCAACCGTGATGTCTACGTATATCGGACGACTAAACGTTATTAGTTTAGATTGTTGAGGGTATTTAGGTGACTGCACGTTGATTTGAACTGACGTACCAACAGCATATAATAACACACCTGGGTTTTTCTTAAGGTATATCGATAAAGCGACATCCTCGTCGGTGCCACCGTCAACGACAGGCGCTATACTGTGTGGAGGTAATCCAGTGATGACCTGCACTGTATTTTCGTCATTCTCGAATATTTTAAACTTACGTACATTTAACGTGGCACCTAACTCACCCAACATCGAGTCGATTTGATTATTACCCACTCGGCCGACAGTTTTAGCACGTTCGAGACGTAAAGACGCGTCAGTTTGGCGATTAGTGCCCGACACTGCCGTTATGTTATTTGTCACGGCTTGCCAGCCACCCACGGTCGATACTATACGAGTTAACGTTCCTATACTGGCTTGAGTAGCCCCGTTTACAGTACAAGTGGCGTTAGCCTCAACTGTCCCACCTACTCCGACGGTAACGTCAGCGTCAATCGACCATTGAGCCTTATCGACTGTCGACTCGACAAGTTTACCTGCAGTGATTATAGTTCCAGGTACACCCGTCAACGTTAATACCACATTAGACGGTGTACCCGCGTCACGTTCCGATCCAGTGAGTGAACAGACCACATCTAAATCATTACCTTTAGCTTTGTTCGGGTCCTTTGAGTTATAAGCTTGCTGACCGAGTTCGTCGAGATTGGCCCATATTTCAGCGTCCGAAGCGAGTTTAAGCCCATCGGGTGTCGACGGGTCTAAATTCCATTTTGGGTCAATGTCAAGGTACAACTGAAGTTCTTGAGCGTACCAGTCGTTTTGCGTTTTTAATACGTAGCCCGTCGGCGTTAAACTAGCCATTGGTAACTATTAGCTCCGTTACACCAAATTTAGTAAGTATACCAGCGTTCACGGTATAAACACGAGTATTTATGTCAAAGTCAGTAGAGAACGATACTAAACGCACGACACCGTCGGTCCTGACAATACGGTTTTTTATTGCCGCTTCCTTACTTGACAACGTTCCTTCTTTCCCTAGGATAGACTCCCACCACGGCGTGCCGTCGTTTATATCTCGAAAATACTCGCCGAGGTATAAACGTAGTCGAGTCTTAACCGTTTGCGCGACTTCCTCCACTCCACCCGTAAACTGTCTACCACTCGTGACTATATCGCCAGTCTCTGAGTCTATTATTCTCACTGTCATTATGATGGAACCTCTGAGTTACCGCTCAATAATGGGCGGTTTTCGGCGTCTTTGTAAGTACCTTTCGCGTGTTTATGTGTATCACCAACGTTAACGCCGTTGTGTGTGAATGACGGTGAGTTAACGTTGAACGATGTAAATTCACCATTGAAAGCACCGCCAGCGCTTAGAGTAATCGACCCACCATTGTTGACAATAGATATCGCTCCGTCGGGTGATTGTGTCACCGACGAGTTATCGTTCACGGTGGTGATTGTTCCGTCTTTCTTAAGCCAAATATAGTGAGTACCTGACTTATTGCGTGTGCGGATACCGTTGTTTGCAAAATCAGTAATCGCAGTGTGTGAAGACCTGAAACCCGGTAAAAACATCGCATCCGATATGTCGTGAAAACGTAAAATTGGGTTATTAGCTACACCGCCTGTCGTTTTCCATCCGTCGATACAACGCTGTGAAAATAAAATTAAACCTTCGTCACCTGCGTTAATTTCACATTCAATATGATGATTAGCACTACCTGAAAAATAAACGGGCACTTCGATCAGTGGTGGTGGTGTGAACTCCACGCCTTTTACGTCGATACGTCTTACACCTATTTGAATTTGGGCGCGCTGCGTGACTGGGTCAAACGCTAAAACGTGACCAGGTATTGACGTCGCGACATCTTTCATCTGTTCGCGATTGGTCGTTTTCAGAAGTTCGGTAAGTGTAGACGTTAACATGATGTCACGAGGTTAGTTGTGGTGGTTAAAGTGTAGCACAAAAAAATGCCTCAGTTAAGAGGCTAAATGTCATTGGAGATGACTTGAAATTGGTTTGCCTGCGTTACATCTGCTCGACGTTACGTGGCTGCAAGGTGTCTGTGCCTTGCCACATACGGACCACCTCCAGTTATGGAATGAACCATCGAATGTGAAAGTCGATCATCTAGTAATTTAGGTAAGACAATTATCACATTGTTAAAGTTATCTCGGTGACTCTTATCGATTACATACGCTTGCGGGTCACGCTACGGTAATGCAAATTAATCAAGATAACTTAACAATATAATAAACCGCGTCGGCGGTAACTTGTAACCTAGTCTTTCCCAGTGTCAAGATTTTAAATAACACTTCTTGTAAGAACGTTATTAGAGAGCGCTAACACTACGCAGTTAGCATCGTTGAGTCATAAGTATTAACTGTTATGACGGGTCTGTCAACCCCCTAATACCAGTTATTTTAGTCGACCACGCATCGCCCCAGCTATCACCGCTGTGTGACAGTCTAAATATTTCGTATTCACCCACGCCAGCTGACTCGGGTATGTCCACAAAATATAGGTTACTAAAATTGAATGTGGCAAGATTCGATTCAATTCGGTACTTACCACCGATACGGATCTTAGGATTTAAACGAACAGTTACGTCGACGCCGTTCTCAGTGATTTCGGGTATACCTTCCATTCCTGTAAACTGTGAGACTATGTGTACATCCCCGTCACGCGATTCACCGTCCTTGACTACGACTAAGCGTTCGTTCTCTATTACATATTTAAACCCGTGTGTTTTAGCTAAGTTATCAAGGTAAACCCTGGGATCACCACTCAACGTGTAACCGTAGGGGTACGGGTCTATTTTACTGAATTGTGAGTCGTTCATCACTATAGGATATCCGATAGCCGTGGCGCACGTCCGTATGATATCGGTAACAGTGACGTTAACACCCAGCGTCTCATTAACTTGAGATTGCTCGTTAACTATCTTACCACCTCGACAAATAACGCGCGTTATAGTATCGGGGCCTTGACGTTCTCTAAGTACGTTACGAACTGAACCCGAAAAAATAGTGTCAATCGAGTCGGCATAACCGGCGCGAAAAGCCAAAACTTTACCCCGTTGAAACGCTTTGGTTGCTGTGTCAGCACTTAGATTATAAAAAGCTATATCCGCGTAACTTGTGTAACCGCCGAAGTCGTGAAGTATTTCAAACACACATTTAAACTGTGAGCGCTCTGTTTCTTCGATAAAATTTTCACCGTCGATTGTAACTGACCATCGTCGCTTGTTGTAATTACTCATCGTCCGATACCCATACCAATCTATTATCTGCGCCCAGGTTATCAAGCGTGACGTCGGCACCTGTGAACACCAGTCGACCGATTCCGGCGTTATAGTTGTCGGTGATTATCGCATTAGGTTCAAGCATAGCACCAGACACAAGCGTCACACCCTCTCGAGTTATGTCTACGCTCCAAGCTGGGCCGGCTAAAGTGATGTAATTTACGACAAACACAAGTAAATTATCACCTAATTGGATCGTGAATTTTTGATGGGCGTTAGCTGCCCCGTTTAGCAATGGTATAGTTATCAAAATATCACTCCATTTGTGGCGACTATCGACGTCGGTAAAGGTGCCAATCCTTTAATCTCGCCTCGATTAGTTACTGCGCTGGCCTGTGTTGAACTAGGGTCGCCGCTGTTCAATTGTGACAATAACGGCTGATTTTTAGTGAGTACCGTCGACAATGTGTTGTATTCTTGTAAATCAGCTTCAAATATCAAACCCCCTTCGTTCGTCGCGTCCTTCGTTCGTCGAATGCGACTGATTATCATACTTTTCAATTGTATGTCACCAGCGTCGACGTCGAATGGTTCGCCCACTGTCATCAATGTTATTAAAAAATCAAGTGTCGAACTCGCTCGGGTTTCGTTACTTCCAGCCAAGAACCCAGCGGATAAACCAGCTATGGTCGATATAATACCTGAATCACTAACGAAGTTACTTGCCACACCTCCGACAAAATCGGTTACACCTGCTCTCAATGGGTTGTTACTCACAGCTCCCACAATTGACCATTGGAAAGGGTTTACGATTCTGTGGTCACTTACGCGCGCGCCTAGTTCAATCGTATAACCGGTCAAGTCGACAGTGGCCTCGAATGTATCTTCAAGAACCGCGTCGAACTCGTAACCCGCTATGCTCGGCGAACTCGGTGTGAATATATTAATTAATGACACGTTAACCCCTCGTACTCGATGATAAATCGTCAATTGCTGTTCGAGCTAGACCGTCGACGACTTTAATGATTTTACGGTCGATTATTGATCCGTCAATGCTAAACGACGCGTTCAAGTTAATCGTCTGTGACGTATCACTACGTTGTGATTTCACCGTTTGGTTTTTACTTTCTTGCTCTGAGTTTTCACGGTCTTCGGGTTTACTGTACACGGGCTGTGTTACGTTGACCACATCGCTATAGTCGTCTAGCGCCAACGGTGTCATGACGTCGTATTTATCACGATATAACTCAGTCGGTACAGCGTCGTCAGGTTGCGTGAATGCTCCAGTAACCGGTGTCACACTCATCGTAGCGTCGTCAGGTTGCGTGAATGCACCAGTAACCGGCGTTACGCTCATCGTAGCGTCGTCAGGTTGCGTGAATGCACCAGTAACCGGCGTTACGCTCATCGTAGCGTCGTCAGGTTGCGTGAATACCCCGGTAATTGGCGTTACGCTCATCG
>Ga0070748_1000780_pt1 | contig 14927 bp, 15 predicted proteins | sample VirMetDEL_Nov_12_FD_77015 | JGI IMG/M metagenome (GOLD analysis project Ga0070748, IMG submission 77015) | Aqueous microbial communities from the Delaware River and Bay under freshwater to marine salinity gradient to study organic matter... | ecosystem: Environmental > Aquatic > Marine > Coastal... | reverse complement strand
ATTTGTAGCAGACAATCTTGTTGACAGGGTTATTTTGTGGCAGACAGCTCCAAGAATATAGGTGTAAAAGAAATTAGTTATAGTTTAACCAAATATTATTTAGCGTAAAACCAATGAGTGAAGAAAGTATAAAATATTCACTTTCATCCGTTTTGGGTGATTACAGCGATTTGGAATTTTGTTTAGATTCAGAACATTCTGTTGTGGACGCGACTGGGGGCGGGTCTTTTTGGACAGGTTATTTCCCAAATTTATCTCCAGCTGATGATGAATATAGAAATATAGCATTAATTTTAAATGGGACTGGGTCTAGCAAGGTAGATGCTATAGCAAATAGTAATAATTTAATAGATAATAATGGTCTATCTTTAATGGATACAAATCTAAAGATACCATTAAGGGATCTGGACTTGTCGGAGTCTTCGTTTATTTTAGACTTTCAAATGGAAGGCGAAGTATCTAGCGGGGTTTTATTTGGGGCTTTTGAAAAAGAGGCTCTTCTTCTGCCAGATTCATCTTACATAACAGGATCGAAAGGATATAATTTTGGAATAACAGATAGGGGTCACTTATTTGTTCAGGGTTTTTCATTAAATAGCGGCTTTGTAGAGGTTTTTACTGATATAGAACTTTCCGAAAGAAATGTTTTTTGTTTTAATCACTCTAGCAATTTGTTGGAGGTTGGATTTTTTGATTATTTTGACAATAATGTGAAAAGTTTCACAAAAAAACTTGATAGTTTTTACTGCCAATCGCCAGAAAATATATATATTGGAGGGACATCCGAACTGATTGAAAAAACGACCCCGAACGAAACAACTTTTGACGGTTATTTAAAATCAATAAGTATATTTAATAAAAAAATAAATACAAATTCATTGTATGAAATAAACACGGGATTTTTGTCAGATTACTATTTCAACGATGGTGGTCAGGTTTTTATAGAAGAAAAATATTTATCTGGAGAGGTTGTAACATATAAAACAGGTATAACTGGGTACGACTGTAGCATTCTTACTGGCTCTGAGACTTTAGGTGTGGTTGGATTAACTGGCGAACCTTATATTACTGGAGAAATTACTGTCCAAGAGGGTAGCTTGTATACATTTTTGAAAAACGGTAGTCTTGAGCAGGGCAGGTATATAAGCAATTTGCACAGCGGTGAATATAATACGACTGGAGAAGGCGCTTTTGATACGTTAGGTTTAGAAAGCTATTCAGCAAATGTTTCTGGTTATTCGTTTGATTCAGGTTATACTTTTAATTCTGGAGATTACAACTATTACGAATGCACACCTTTAACTGGTTTTTTAGATGAGGTCAGTGGGGTGGATTTAATTTATGGAACAACTGGGCATTATATTGATCTACCAGACTCTTCTGGGATAAATTTTGAATTAGATTCTGAGAAATTTAAAATGGAATACATTTATTACGTAGGAGATAGATCATGAATACAGGAATAGCGTATCTTTTGTCCACGGGTGTTGATGGTGTGGTTGGTTGTAGGGATTTTTTAAAGAAAAAAAATAACACATCCAATGTTGTTAACCAGACCTCTTTTATCTCTTCAGATATATTAACAGGACATTTTTCTACTAGAGTATCTCTAAATGGAAAGACCTTGTTTGAAGAGTATCCAGAAAAAACAAACATAAACGGAAAAGAATTTTTTAATATAGATTCTGGAGATTATTATGTCACAATAGAGGAAAACGAAAGCACATTACTTTATTTTAATGATTTAGATTTACAGGGTTCTGATTTTGTTGTTTATGATTCAAAAAATATAGACAGTGGAGCTTTTGCCTTACAGGAAATCACTGGGTATGGAGTTTGGGAAAACACCACAATACCAGAGTTAACTGGAGTTATTTCAGAAAGCCCGCCAACAGATTTAAATGATTTTTTTGATAGGTGGGGGGTATTCTTTAATGGAGAAAGGTTTTCCTTACAAGACTCCTCTTATCTTGATACATTGACAGGAAAAGCCTTTATATATAAAAAAGATCCCTTTTTAACTGAAATAAACCCAATCACATTTGACGTTTATGGATCTGGAGTTATATCTAATCAATCAGATTATTATATAAAAGGACTAGAAAAGGAACAAAACTCCATTCTAGAGATGTATACAGGTGTAACTATTGTAGAAACAGGTGTTCCCGCCACTGTAGAATTCGAAGAAGACATTATAAATAATTTTACTTTTTAAAAAATGCCAGAAGTAGCAACAAGCGTTGATTTTAGTTTCTCAAACTCTTCTGGATCGTCTCAAAAAGCGACGGTCCAGACTTCTTTGGATGCTTTTAATTTTGATGGAAACCAAAAAACAGATGGAATAGTTGTTTCTGGAAGTAATGGACAAAAAATTACAATTGGCCAACCACAGATACAATCTTTATTAAAAAACTTCTCAATAACAGAAATAACAGAAAATCAAGACGCTATTTCAAAAGTTAAGACTTATAAACTACAAGACGATCTGTCTTTGGAGCTTGAATCTAGGGTTGTTTTACTGAGAGGAGAACAAACTGGACCAGAGGGAGAGTTTGATTATGATGATTGGGTTTATAATTGGGCTGAAGTTCCAAATAATATAAAATATAATACAGGAAGACTTGCCGTTGGAAAACAAGATCCAAAGATAGATGGTAGAGTTATTATTATTGGAGATCTATATAATGAAATAGGTCTTGAGGATATTAAAGGAGAAGCTTATAGCAGAGTATATTTAGGCGCAACAGAATATCCTAATTTTAATAAAGACCCAGCTAATAATATATGGAAAATAAACTACAATTGGCCAAACCTTCAATTTCCTCCATTTATTGCTGATAGGGGTAGTTGGCAGGATTCAAGACTAAGAATTGGGTATACACTTACCGATTTAAAAGCAGCTTTGGATTTGGCGGGTATATCTCATCAAGGCATACCCAGCAATCAAGACTATTTAATGGACGCAAATGGTACATTAAGCTCGGTTTTGTCTGCTGCAGCTGCTCAAATAGGTTATTACTGGTACATTGATCCAATTCAAGAAAAAATTGTCTGGCTTAATTCGAGCAACATAGATAGCCTTTCTGTTAATTCATATATTGATACAACAGACCCAAAAATAATATCTTCTTCTTATACAGAGAGTGTTATAAAACCAGCAAAAATATTGGCTTACAACGGAAACATTCAAAATGGAAACCCCGTAGATCCTCAAAAAACCCAAAAAGAAAGAAAACTATTGAAGCCTTTTAAAAGAATGAATCTTTCTGATTCGCTTGAAGGTGTTTTTGAATATATGATGGGTATATATTATCTTTTTTGGAACAAAGGAGTTTTAGACCAAGATGTTTTTGATAAAATTTGGTATTATGGAATGCATAATTCAAGTAGTTTTCAGAGTGCAGCGGGAGCATTAGGATATGACGACTTACTAGAATATTATATGTCAGGTCCTCAAGGTTCTGCTAGTATTGGGGGACCTCTTGGTGGGGCCCCATTGGATCTTTATGCGGCTGTTAGTGCTTGGGACTCTCTTCCAGACGGTAACAAGACTTCAATGGCTGAAACTTACTGGAATATTGTAAAGAAAAAAAATATAGCCGAACAGTTTTTGACAGTTAAAGATGATCAAAAAGGTAAGGAAGCATTATATAAATTTGCCTATACTTTACAAAAGCGAGGAGCTCTACCAAACTTAAATCTACAAAAATCAATAGAAACACCTAGTGAATCTTATTTATTTGAGCTTATAAGTTTATTCTTTGAATCTGCTTTTGGTGGAATATATATTTCTTCTCCTATCAGTAACTATAGTAAAGAAAGAATGGTATTCAGCGAACAGGGCGAGTATAGTGTTATAGGCATCTTTAGATCCGACACCGCTTTGTCGGACATAGATACGCTGAGGCCATTAGGTGATTTTTTGGAAACATTTGCTGGTTACGGTAAAAATTTAGATGTAAAGGATCTTGTTAAAGAGTTTTATCCTAAATATAAAACGACAAACAGATATTTTGCTTTTGCCATAAGACAAGTACCAAAACAATATATTAAGCAAGATGCCTTAGATGTAAAGCTCGCGGTCTTAGATAAATATAACGCTAAAATTGTAGAAGATCAATCTTCTATAAAATGGTTATTAACAAAAGACAGTGTTATTCTTGAAGAGAAGATTCAAGAAAGTCAAGATCTTTATGAACAACAAAGAAATCTTATAATTCCAGATGATTATATAACTATACCATACGAAAAAAGAAGAAATCCTATTGCCCAAGAAGATGCCGAAAGAACTGAAGACGACAACGATGTACCAACGGAAAGAAACTTTCAGGACTTAGATTTTAACAGAGATAAAAGAATATTTAAAGTAGAACAGCCAAATGGCTTAACAAATTTAAATCCTTTATCTTTAGAACAATATTCAGGAAACAATAAGTTGGAAATAAACGCTCTAATTTCGGTTAGGCAAAATACATTAAACCCAACACAAAGAAAGTCTTCAAGTAGAACAATTTATGATCTTTTTATACCGCCTTTTTCCCCTCTTTTGTCTTCCATATCTATAAAATTTGGTTCTGATGGAGTAAAAACCTCAATAACTGAATCTAACTTAGATGTATTACCTACAGACGAAAATATAATCATAGACAGAAATAAACAAGCTAAGAGTATTAACTCTACATTTACTAAGGTTAATGCAGCGAGAAAAAATTCACTAGGGTTATAGCTTCTTTATAGCAGTCAGTATTTTGCGACATTCTTTGGCGGGTACATCTAAAAACGAAACCCAAGACTTAGCATCTTCGTTTCTGTAACCGTTAGAGGTCCATAATTGTCTCAGGAGGTCCTTAAAGGACTCAAAGGAATCAGACCCCGTCTTTTCGGAAAAAGACTTCTGGAGCATCATATGGGGCGTTAAAGCAATATTTTGTAAAGACCCTGTTTCAGTAACTAAATTGTCATACTTTACTGAAGTTCCAGTTTGTTCCTTATCTGATTTGTCGATTTCATCAGCGCCGACAATATTAATATTAAGAAAGTTTCTAACACAGCGAACAAAAGCTCTGTTACAAGCGATGGTTTCCAAAAACTTAGCACAAAAATTGTCTGTATTTTGTAGTGTAGCATTAGCAACGTCTTCATAATGTACAATATCATTGTTGCCTTCGTAGTTCGCGGACCAAGTAACGCGACACTTGGCGGTAACATAGCCAGATTCGGTATTAGTCTTAAAAGAAACGCTTTCAAAACCTCTTAGTCGAGCTAGGTCTTTAATTCCACCGAGCATTATTAGTAGTTGGTTGTCTTTCAATCCATCAACAGACTTTGGTACATCTTTCTTTCGGGCTTCAAACCAGCCTTTGTTTGGATAAAGGAATTCGTCCTTGACCATGGACCTCCAATCAACAGAGCCATCTTCATTGAAAGTATAATCAATATTTTCAAGCAAACCATGCTCGTTTCTTTTGTAAATGTCTGGGCCGTAAACTTTTTTCTTACTCATGGGAGGCATAGTAACACATAAGCCAATCCAAGTCAAGAAACAAATCTTCTTTTTCTTCAGAAATTTGGAAATAGGAATTGTATTGTTTTCCTTCGCATATTATTTTTCTTCTAGAAAATATATTCAATTTTTCGAAATCCACCTCGCCTATTTTCTTTTTATTTTTTTCTATTATTTCTGATTTATAATAAGGATGTATTTTGTGATCAAAGTTTTTGAGCCTCTGGCCGCTTACCTTTTCTTTATCGGTACACATCAGAATAAGCTTTATTCCTTTTTTTGAAACTTCATTAATAAAATCACTATCAAAAGAATCAGAAATATAATTTATGCATTTAATTTTTTCTTTTATTAGTAAATTTACAGGTATTGGCTTATCGGTCGTTATTTCTAATTTTGTCTGTGATATAAACTTACTCAAAACTTCAAGAGAAAAGTGTTTATCCATTCTTAGGTTAATATTGGAACCTTTTGTTATACTTATTGATTTTCCTTTAGGTATTACTTCGATGTTTTCTAATTTATATGAATGTCCAAAATATATAGACTCAAATTCTTGATGGTTTTTTATATTTAATAACTTTAACACCGCGTTTGCAATTACCTCTGGTTTTATTTCGTCAATCCTCTTCGGATTTTCTTTCAGAGAAAACGTCGGTTTTATTTTTGAAAAGTCTGGAGCTAAATTTATTATGTCTTTTTTGTCAGACCAGTATGGTCCAGCACACTCAGGGTAAAGATTGCCAAATATATTTACTATTTTTTTATTATAAACAGAAGCAACATGCACAGGTAGGCTATTTATACCAAGGTGAAGCAAGGACTTTTTTATTATATAAAAGGAATTTTTATATGAACAGTTATTTAAAACCTTGTCAACAAATGGCAGCTTCTCTGTTTTTTCAGAACCTATTTGTATTACTTTTATGCCGTTTTTAGCTAGGGGTTTACTAAGAAGCTGTAAAACAATACTCCAGTGAGAATATGACCTAGCTTGATCTTTAGAATCAACATGGAGCGTAATAAACTTTTCGAAAACAATTGGATAAAAATGTTCTTTTATTATTGGAACTCCTATATCCACGCCACAAGATTTGGCATACTCTTCTATTAAATGACTCATTATTTAAAATAATTAATTTTATCTTTTCCGTTATGAACATAGTTACCTGTTTTTTGAGTGGTAGTATGTGGCAAAAATGCAATTTCGAAAAAACCCTCTTCTTCGCCCCTCCCCTCTAAAAAGAAAACGTTTTCAAACTTTTTCGAATAAGGAATAATTTTGTGGATGTATGGGTTGTCATCAAGCATTGAAAGAAAATCCATGTTTGTTGAAACATATATGTTTTTATCGGGATAGGTATCTTTTATGTTTTTAACTAAGCCGTTAACCATTAATACGTCTCCTGCGGAATGTGGTATTACAACTAACAGTCTGTTTTCCGCGCCTTCGTCGTCGACAAGCTCCGTCATTTTTACCATTCTGTTTTTTTCTTCTTCAACAGGTTTCTTTTTCTCTATTGGATCTTTTTTTTGTTTGTTGACCTTTATAATTGTTTCTTTAAGTTTTGCTACGGTTTTTTTTATACAAAACTTTTCTTTAATGTAGTCTTTGCCATTATCAATAATTGCTTTTTTTTCTGACTCGTCCATAAGATAAACCTTAGAGAGTTGTTCACATATGCTATCTGCGTTTGTAGAGGCTTTTATAAACTGAGTAGATGGTTCCCTATATTCGCTCCAGTCTAATGGCAGTCCGCCTTGGTGTTCGTGACAACTGTCTTCTCCACAAGAGTAATTTGTAACAAGAGTCAATAAACCCGCACCTTTAGCTTCTTGAATGGGGAGTTCTTGCCCGCCGCTTGTAAACGGGTGACAATAAACGTCCATTAAGTTGTATATTTCATTAAGTTGTTTTTCACTCACTCCTTTTGAATTATTTTTTGTTTTTAATCCTTTTGGAGAATCACACGATGGACATTTTTGATTTTCTCCTAAATATTTATGTACAAAGTAAGAATTACAATCGTTACAAATGTATGTTGCTAATATATCATCTGGGTTTATTTCTTTTTCTTTTATATATTTAGGTATGTCCCAACCAGCTCCAAGTTCCCAATCTGTATGTAACAACAGCTTTGCATTGGAATCCTTGTTTAATATTTTAAACCTTTTAAAGCCCTCTAGTAGGTTTGGAACTGATTTTCTTAGTTGGTTTTTAAAAACAAAACCAATTACAAAAGAATTATCCAAATTAAACCTTTTTCTTAAATCTTTTCTGTTTTCTAATGTAAAGAAATTTTCGTAATCTACAGCCCCATGAAGTGTTTCTACGTTTTCGCAACCAAGCTTTTTCATTGCCTTTTCTGCGAAAGAGGCCCAAACAAGCATTTTATCACAACGAGAGTAGATCTCTTTAGCAGATTCTAATATAGGCAGACTATCAAGAGTTGTCCAAATAATAGTTTTGGTTTTGTCCCACCATTCCTTATCTTCGAACTGTTTGAACGCCCATATATCTTCAATTCCAAGGTATACGTCAGGTTTTACCTTTTCAATTATTTGGTCTATAGTATAAAAACCATAAGTTGCGGCCCTCTTTTTTTCTCCACTTTTATTAATCTGATCGAGTAGATTGCGGTCAGAAGGATAGGTTCCATAACAATCCCAAGGTGTCAGCATGTCAGTTCCCTGATGAGCACCGTTGGCTGCTTCTATTAGCTCTATATCTGGGTCATTATATAAAGAGAAAAGTATATTCTTCATGTTTTTACCAAAACCAGTGCCTAGTCTTGAATAATTAGAATGAATTAATACTTTTATTTTAGAACGGGACGTCATCTTCGTTTGATTCGTCTAAACTTTGTTTTTGCTTGCTTTCGGATTTACCTTTAGAATAATCGTTATTTTTTTTGCTATAATCGTTATTTTGGTTTTTGTTAGAATAATCGCTTGAATTTGCTTTTAGGCATTCATCAATATATGATTTTAAAAGCTGTTCTATTACAACGGACTCTCCCGCCTCAATTGGTAACTTAAAAGTCTGTGCCGAGTTCTTAACAACAGACAGACCCCAAGCAGGGGTTTCGTGCCAACTCTCGCCATCAGCGCCTACAACCTTCCTTTTTTTATCCCAAGGAGTCAACTTAATAATAGTTGTGTCGTCTTTCCTTTTATGGAAGGCTACAAATGGGATTCTAGATCTAAAAGATGAGATGAACTCTCCAGCTTCATTGAAAGACAACATAATTGTTGCTGACTTGTCTGGATTCTTGGCGTTCTCCTTGAAAGATCCGTTTTTTTTGTTATCGTCCCAACTGTATTGTTGGATCATAGAAACAAACAGAACGTTTCGTCCGTCTCTATCTTTTACTGAATCAAAGCTAAATGCTGCTCCAGTGTTTTTTGAATTTGGTTTGTATAAAGTATGTTTCATATCCTGTGAAAATATTATCACAGGGTATTAAGAAAAAATCAAATTTAATCTAGGTCTATTTTTACGCTAGAGTTTTCAAATGTTTTTTTCTTGTCTGACATATGTTTTTTGCCAGTTTTGTTTTTGTAATCACCAAAAAGTTTTTTCTTTACTGGATCTTCTCCACTGGCTGATTTAGAGGCTCTTTCCTCAGAGAGTTCTGCAGAATAATCAAGCATATCTCCAACAGTACCCTTCATTTTGCCTGTTTTTTCAATAAAGCCGACTTTATCTGATGCATCAAGCTTGGTGTCTATTGAAGCATTTGGAGACAGCCAAACTCTTTCCCATTTTACGCCATCTTCTTCATAAACATGTTCGTCGTGCATTTTTTGAATTACTTCTTTTGAAACTCCAGTTTCAGGATTTTTATATAAGTATATAGGCATATTAAAAGATTTTAGTTAGTATTTTGTCGATTGACTTTGCGTAGGTAAATTGTTTCTGAAGCTTTAAACCTTCAGTGTTTTCTTGCTTTGCTACTTTCAAAGCTCTTTCGATGCCATCTATTACACCCTTTTCATCAATTTTGGAATATTGGCCCTGATTAAATGCATCCCCCTCCCTGAAAAACATGTTATCATAACAGTTTTGCCTCCCTGTTGGTTCTACTAATATTGAGTTTTTTTCATTAGCCCAATCTTTATGCGACGAGCTATTAGTTACAATAGACCACTTGCCAAGAGCAGAGCAATTAAAAGAAGGTAAGTTCCAACCCTCTCCGTTAGAGAGTCCAGACAAATCAATATCTATAGCATTCATTAGTTCATTAACTTCTTCGTTTGTTTTTAATGTAGATAATATGTTTATATTATTAAATTTTCTACCGCCAAGGGACAAACTTATCGCTTCTTTTTGCTTTTCTTCTCCGATAAACTGATTATTAACCAAGCATGTTAGCTGATATTTCGGGTTATTGCCAAATTTTCTAGCCCATATATTAATTAGTGCAGATGTATTTTTCCTTTTTTCAAACTTTCCTATTAGCCCGAAATGAATAATATCATCATCTAAGTATTTCTTGTCGGTTACAAAAAAATCTTGGTCAAATCCAAGGGGAATGTAAGAAACATTGTTGCACCCTTTTTCTTTGAAAAAATTAGCAGACTCAGAAGATGAGAAAAAAACGTGCTTTTGTGATTTAACTATGCTTATTTCCTCTTCGGTTGGCGAGTCTACTTCATAAAAAGTGTAAAGATATTGGTTTACACCAAGAGTTCTTTCAGAGCCATTAATATGCCAAACTTTTAGTGTTGGTATTTCTTTTGTAAATTTCTTTAATCGTGAATTATAGGAATTTTTCAACCAATCAGAAAAACCAGAGTCAAGCTTATTGAAAGCTTGCGTATCAATCTTGTTGTTTGTGGGAAAAACCCTTGTTTCCATTTCTTTTTTATAAAGTTCTTTTAAAAAGTTTACTGAAACATTACCAAGGCTTAGAGAGTTTATAGGGCCGTCAAAATTTAATATTTTCATTTTTAATCTTGTTTTGAAATTGTTTGATTGTTTTGTTGTGTATGTTTATACAACCTTGTGTTGACAAGTTTACTTTCTTAGCGACCTTGTTCCAAGGGGTAACTTTGTTTCCCTTCCCTCCAAAATATCGCTCAATAAAGATTGTTTTGACCCTTTCATCTTTATGTTTAACTATCATGTTTAGGGCTCTAGAAAACTTTTCGTTATTAAAGCATTCCTCGTCTGGGGTATTATCTTTAGAAACCAAGAAAAAATCAACATCTTCGTAGTTAATAAATTTGTTATTTTTTTTATTCTGGGTTTTCTTTGTTAAACAGATAAATTTTGTTTTGTTTGCTAAATACGTAGAAAATTTAGCCCTTTCCTCTTCATAGTCTATTGCAGCTTTATATATATTATAGTCTTTTTCATCAAGTATATCTCCGACCTGATCAATAGAGAGGCTCTTGCAGCCAAACCTTTTAACCATATCTACATATATTCCAGAATGTCTGCTTATTAACTCCAATAAAGCTCCTTCGTCATTTTTTTCTTTGACTCTATTAGCTAACTCCGTGTCTGTAAATTTATTGTTCATTTAATTACTCTTAATAATACTAAAATTATTGAAATTGTCAATAAAAACCTTTTTTTAATTTTTATCTTGACATGCAAATTAAATCTACGTATAATTAATACGTAACCGTCCCGCTCTGTTAAGGTTTCGCCCTAAAGGGTTCGTAAAGAGTAAAGGTTTCGTTATAAGTAAAGGTTTCGCATTATTAATACTCTCTACGTTCGTATTAATAATAGTTTTTTTTAGAAAAAAACAAAGAATTTGGGAATTTATTTCTCTGTTTTTTTACTTTATATTCTTCTTGTTTTGTGGTTCAAAAACAGGTATACTGAGTGTAACTTAAATCAGCGATCACACTTGAAGACTACGTTTAGTCAGATTCGCTTTATTAACCCAAAAACTAACATTTTAAAATGAGCATATTCGAAGAGCAGATATCAAGAAAACCTAATAATTACCCGTGGGCCGAAGAATTCATTGAAGTAATGCATAATGGATTTTGGACGGACAAAGAATTCAGCTTTTCTTCTGATGTTCAAGACTTCCATATAACAATGGATGACCAGCAGAGGGAAATAATTATAAGAACTCTTTCTGCTATTGGTCAAATCGAAGTTGCTGTGAAAAAATTCTGGGCTAAACTGGGCGACAATTTACCTCACCCCTCTCTTACTGACCTTGGTTATGTAATGGCTAATACAGAGGTTATTCATAATAATGCTTATGAAAGACTGCTTAAGGTCCTTGGTTTAGAAGACGTATTCGAAGAAAATCTAAAGCTAGACTTTATTGAGGGTCGTGTTAACTATTTGCGTAAATATACACACAGGTTTTACAAGGATTCTAAGAAGCAATATTTGTATGCTCTCATTTTATTTACGCTGTTTGTGGAAAATGTTTCTTTAATGAGTCAGTTTTACGTTATTAACTGGTTTTCTAGAAACAAGAACGTTCTTAAGGATACCGAGCAACAGGTTAGATATACAAGAAACGAAGAAAATATTCATGCTCAAGTAGGAATTAAGATTATTAACACCATAAGAGAAGAGCATCCAGAGCTTTTCGACGAGGAGCTTGAAGAGCGTATCATGCAAGAGGCTGAACAAGCTTATATTGCAGAAGCTAAAATTATTGATTGGATGGTTAACGGAATTAATGAAGAAGGATTAAGCGCTCCACTACTAAAAGAGTTCATTAAATCTAGGATTAATGATTCACTTGAACAAATTTCATTTAAGAAGGCTTTTGATGTTGACAATAATGTGATTAAAGATACAATGTGGTTTGAAGAGGAGTTAATGGGAAACAATTCCACAGACTTTTTTCACTCTCGTCCTGTAGAGTATTCAAAGAAAGCACAAACATTCGATCTAGAAAGCGTATTTGCATGAAAAAATATTATTGGAACAACAAAACATCACAACAAATTTTAAACAGAGGTTATCTTGACGGCGAAAGCTTAATTAGTCGGGTATTGAGCGTCGGGGAATCATTTCAGAAAGACTTTCAGTCTAGAGCTCCCGCCGAACACAAAGATAAGTTTTCCGACCTGTGTGAAAAGTTTGAGCATTATATGTCTCTTGGTTTTTTCTCTTTGTCAAGCCCTGTTTGGGCTAACTATGGAAGAGATAGAGGCCTACCTGTTTCTTGCAATGGCGTTTTTGTGCCAGACACGATGGAGGGTATATTGACAAAACAGTCCGAAGTCGGCATGCAGACAAAGCACGGCGCTGGCACATCTGGTTATTTTGGAGAATTAAGGGGAAGAGGGGAGGCTATCAGAACAGGAGGTACTTCGTCTGGTGCAGTCCACTTCATGGAATTGTTTGATAAAGTTACATCCGTTGTTTCTCAAAGCAGTGTTCGTAGAGGTTCTTTCGCTGCCTATCTTCCAGTTGACCACCCAGATATTATAGAGTTTCTTCGTATCAGGTCCGACGGTCACCCCATTCAAGATTTATCATTTGCCGTCACCATTACAGACGAGTGGATGGAAGGAATGAAGGGCGGAGATATCGAGAAGCGTAAGGTTTGGGCAAAGATTGTTCAGAAGAAGTTTGAATCAGGCTACCCCTATTTATTTTTCCAAGATACCGCGAACAAGAACGCTCCTCAAGTCTATAAAGATAAAAACATGAAGATTTATGCTTCTAATCTTTGCAATGAGATTGCTTTGCCATCATCACCAGAAGAATCTTTCGTTTGCTGTCTATCTTCTCTTAATTTAGAAAGGTGGGATGAGATCGTCGAAACCGACGCTATTGAAACAATGGTTTACTTTCTTGATTCGGTAATGGAGGAGTATATCAATAAGACTGAGGATATTCCTTATATGGAATTTGACCACAACTTTGCAAAACGCCACAGGGCTTTGGGAATGGGTGTTCTTGGTTGGCATTCTTATTTGCAAGACAATATGGTTTCTTTTGAAAGCATGGAAGCAAAGATGAAAAATGCTGAAATCTTCAGAACAATCAGAGAAAGAGCGGACAAAGCCACCGAAGAACTAGCCAAGGTCTTTGGAGAACCAGAAGTACTGAAGGGTTATGGTCGCAGAAATACAACAACAATGGCTGTTGCTCCTACAACTACAAGTTCACTTATACTAGGTCAAGTGTCTCAAGGGATTGAGCCTACTGTCAATTATTATACAAAGAATTCTGCAAAAGGAAAATTCACAATTAGAAGCCCCCACCTAGAGAGATTGCTTGAATCTAAAGGTAAAAATACGGAAGCTGTATGGAAATCTATTCTGGTTAAGGACGGTTCAGTTCAACACTTGGGCTTTCTCGACGAACACGAAAAGGATGTATTTAAAACATTTTCAGAAGTATCTCAGAAAGAGATTGTAATACAAGCCTCCCAACGCCAGAAATATATTGATCAAGGACAGTCGTTAAACTTAATGGTTCATCCTAAAGCATCTCCAAAGGAAGTCAGCGACCTTATGATTTTTGGTTGGGAAATGGGTTTGAAGGGTTTTTATTATCAAAGAAGCACAAACCCTAGTCAAGCTCTTGCTCAGTCTATTATGGAGTGTACTTCTTGTGAGGGTTAAATGAGTTACTTATAGTGTAAAAAATAGTAACAGAAAAAATTATTTTAATATGCCTATTTTTTTATATTGGAGCTTGCCTCTTATTTTGTTATTTGTTATTTCAGTTGTTTTAAAGATGTCTAATGGAATGATTGTTTTTACTTTCATTTTAGCTTATTTAGGTATGTTGGTAACACTTATCAGATCATTGATTATAGACAGAGACACTACGAGAAACAAAAACAAGCATAGAAGCCAAACTTATAATTAAATTATGGAAGAAGAAACAGAAGAAATAGCAGGTTTTAGTTCGGAAGATCATGATTTATTGATCATGGATGGATTCGACGACTGTATAGAAGGTGTCGTGGAGAGATTTGGGCAAAACCCAATTGTCTGTTATAACAAACAAAAAGTTTTAACTGTTCTAGAAGAGGAAATGACCGCAGAGGACGCCCTTGAATGGTTTGACTTTAATCAAATTGGAGCATGGGTTGGAGACTCAACTCCGTGTTTCATAACAAAAGGAGAAAAAATATGCAAGTAACACCACCTAAAAAAACAACATTAAGAGTATCAGAGTTCGCGGCCTTAATATCTTTCTTTGCCGCCGTGCATTTCCCAGAGATGAGTTTTGTTATTTTAGCTTTTTCTTGGTTAGTTTTATATTTTGGCATATTACTTAAGAACTTTTAAATACTTTTTTTATATATTTTACTTGTTGACCTTCCTTTTTAAAAAAAAGGCGTGTATTTAATTTTTGCAATCCAAAAGGATGCAATTTAAAAAACTAACTAATAAGTAGATATGACATTAATAAAAAAAACTTGGCCAATTAACCGACCTCATGTTTTCGAGGGGGATATATTTAAAAAAATGT
>Ga0070748_1000777_pt1 | contig 14950 bp, 10 predicted proteins | sample VirMetDEL_Nov_12_FD_77015 | JGI IMG/M metagenome (GOLD analysis project Ga0070748, IMG submission 77015) | Aqueous microbial communities from the Delaware River and Bay under freshwater to marine salinity gradient to study organic matter... | ecosystem: Environmental > Aquatic > Marine > Coastal... | reverse complement strand
TAGTAAGGGTTTTATAAGCTATATCAGATTCTCTGTCGTATTGTGGCATTTCTATTTTTTATTGAGCAATAAAGTCTGTAGCGCAATCTGCGCAAAACTTATTTGCAAAGTTAATAAATTTATCTAAATATGCGACACTAGCTGCTGTAGTAGTATCTGCATCTGTAAATGTAAAAGTCGTGTTGTTTTGACATAATTGCCAATGTCCTGATTGTTGTCCTTGTGCTGATTCTGGATTGTAGCATCCTTGTGTACAGCTTACACCAGATGACATTACATATATATTTCCACTAGGCATTTGTATTACATCTCCTTCCCACACTATTGTGTTTTGTACAAAATATAAATTAGGATCTGTAATTACTGTTCCTATTCCAGTAGTGTATGTAGAACCTGGATAACCTGCATCATTTAATCCTGTTGTAGGACCTCCCTCAGAAAGTAATTCTGCACAAGTTTGATTATTTTGAATCTCATTAGGAGTAAGACCATCTTGACAATTATATAGACAATCTAATTCTCCTCCGTGGCTTTTTAATACATAGTCAACTAAAATAAGTTTCCAAGTGTTCATAATTGAACAATCGTCTGCTAAACCTGTTTTTAGTTTATTTAAATATGATAAACCTTTGTTAGCTAAACAGTTTTCTATGTTTTCTAATATTCTTTTCTTTTGAGTAGCGTCTAATTGACAAGGATTTACAGGTATTGTATAAGTACAAGAACCATCTTCACAAACAGCGTTTGGATCGTAGTTATTAGCTAAAGGATCAGTACATCCGCAATAAACGCATGAACCGTCATCTGATGTTGCATTAGAATCATAATTATCAGCATTAGGGTCTGTACAACCACAAGATGAACTATCTGCTGTAATAAAGAAAGTATCACTTATAGAACATCCATAGCAATCATCTGTTACTACATATGTGTATGCTCCTGCAGGCAATATATTACCTGTATTAAATATTGCATTGTTACTAATTCCAGTATTGTTAGTCAATGAAATTGGACCGCTAGCGTTAAAGATTTCAATACTCCAGCTAGGACAATTTAAAAAACTACTAGTATAAGCATATATACTAAATGATCCGTCAGAATTAGTTATACAATCTGAGCTAATTGTGGCATTTGTTGTAGTAGGACTAAAAGTTACAGGTTCATTATCTGTACAATATATACAGCAAGAATTTTGAGCAATTGTAGCACTTGGTAAGTAATTTCCATCACAATCGTAATATACTCCATACTGTCCATTTATCTGTATAGAATTAGGATCTAAACATGCAGAGTACTCGCATAAACTATTATCAGGTATTGTAGTATTTGGATTATAATTACTTGCTAAAGGATCAAAACAATCTATTATTTCTGGAGTACATGCATTTTGCATACATGTATTATAATCTTGAAAAGTTCCAGTACCATCTAAAGGATCAGTACATTGAAAAGTTAAAGGATTACAATTGTAACTTTCATAAATACAAGAGCCGTCATCAATTGTAGCAAGAGCATTAAAATTTAAAGCTATTCCACCATTTGTATTTGGATCTCCATCTGTACATCCACATAAAGGAATTGTAGCAAGCAATTGTGCAACTGTTGTGCAACTTTGATTTGTTTCAGAATTAGTAAATCCTACTTCTACACTATAAGTATGAACTCCAGGAGTTACCCCATTCCATCCAATTGAAGGACTACTTAAAATATTTATTAAATTACCATCTCCAAAAATACCAGCTTGTACAAAAGGAGCTCCCATTTGAACACCATCTTGGTACCATATAATAGTTAATGTAGAAGTTGTATTATTAGTATACCCTACAGCAACTCCTTCATAATCTACTGATACTGCAATTGATACAGGGTTACAAGGAATATCTTGATCGTATGTAATTGAAATATCTGCTGTAGTTGTACAATCGTAGTTACATAAATTTATTTCATGTGCCCATAATTCTGTAGGTATTACTAAATAGTCATTAAATGAATTAGATTGAGAGTCTGAACAAACATTTGCTGGTATCTTACCCGCAGCTCTACTAAAACATTTTTCTAAACCTGCATCTGCTCCTGTAGAAGAATCTTCAATTTCAATTTTTACAGAATAAAATCCATATCCTAATCCTGTAAAATTATAAGTAGGAGATGACTGCCCTGTTTGTTGAGCAACTTGAGTAGCATTTGTGTATGCTTGAGAGTCTGCTTAAGTAGGGTGGCTAAACAATGTAATAGTATATGACATTGTAGCTGTTAAACTTGCAGTAACTAAAGGATATAGTCCAAGTTGAAATTGTATTGACCCATCGTTATTAGACCCTAAAGGATCGGTAGATACAGTTTGAGATATATTTGTAAAATTACCTATACCTGTTTCTACTAAAATTCCACTAGCATTTTCAATATTACCTGTAGCTGCATTACAGAAAATACAACTTTGATCATCATTGACAGCTGTAGAGTCGTAATTAAGAGCTCCAGAATCTGTACACCCTTGAGGTGCACGAAGTTGATTTATTCTAATAGATCTTAGATAAGTACAACTTTCAGAATTTGTTATTGAAACTGTATAAGTATCTGCTGCTAAACTTCCAAACTCAATAGAATAACCCATTGAGAATTGTAAAGTATTTGTAGCCGCTGCAGTAGCACTTACTTGCTCTCCTGTTACACTTACTAGTGTAAATTTAGAAACTCCAGAAGCTCCGTCAGCCCCAATTGTTCCTGTAAGTATTTGTCCAACAAAAGTACCATCAGGAATACCAGTACCAGTAACCTGCATGCCTGGTGATACTAAATCACTTTGTGCTCCTCCCGCAAGAGTAACCTGGTGTGTAGTAGCTGCTGTAGTATTTGTAATACAAGAAATTCCTGTTGAACTACCCTGCGAAGCGGGTAAAGTTTGTGTAATAGTTGAACCGTCAAGTGCTGTTAACGCTACTGTAAATTGACTTCCTCCAGTTGTTGTAGGAAATCCTGAATCAGCTACACCGTCACCGTCATTATCAAATATTGTAAATTTAAAACTACCATCTGAAGAATTATAAGAAGCAGATGTAACATCACTAAAATCTGCATTATAATTTTCATCTTCACAATCAAAAGTACAACAATCAGTAGCAACAAAATTAGCAGCTAAAGCTCCACTTAAATAAGTAGCTGGAATTGTATTACCGTCACAATCTAAATTTGTTGTATTGTAATAATAAGAACTTGTTGTATCAGAGCATACATAAAATGTTGGAATATCGCCAGCGCAAGGTTCTAAATTTTTAGAATATTGAATCCAACCTATAGCAGGACTCTTTTGTGTAGCTGTTGGAATACCTATTATTCCTATTTCATCTCCTCCAACATTATTAATACTGTCTGGAAAATTAACTCCAGTTAAATCATAAAATAAACCTTCTGGGTTTTCACTATCTAAATTTGCTATCCACCCATCATAAGTTATTCCTAAAGTTTTTAGCTCATTTGCTAAAAATTTTCTAGCAGATGGGCCTCCCCACCAACCTGCGTATAAACTTGGAAGAAAGCTAGCTACTTCCTCTGACTGTTCCCCTTCTTCATCTACAATAAAATAAGAAGATGCCCAGCCTTCAGTTAATAGTCCTCCTGTAGTATAATTTAATAAATAACTAGTATCATCAGTAAATCTTGAAGCGTCACTGAAATTTTGAATATGTTTAACTTGTTGCTCTTGAGTAGTATAACCAGTAATACCCCAAGTAACATTACTATCATCTGTTTCCCACGCTGTATCTAAAGTAGTGGCGTAAGTTTGATTATTATCTTGAGTAAAAGAATCATAAATATGAGGGTAAGATCCAACAAAATAAAAATCATTAGAGTTTGCATAAAGAAAATTATACTCATGATAGGCATCTCCAACATAAGATGGATGTGGGCTACGTAAATTATACCACCAAGGTAAATAATTTTGCCATAAATTTGCAGGATCTTCTACTACTTTTGTAAATGTGTGAAGAGCTTTATTTCTGGCAGTGTTTAAAACCTCTATACCAGGAGACATAACCTGGCTTACACTAGTATAATCGTCATCTTGTGTACTACCTGTACAAGCAGACGTAGCTTGGCCGTACTCAATATAAGCTTCCTCATTATAGTCTACAGCTCTTTTCCAAGGAATAAAAACATCAAATATTTTTTCCCAACCATTACTCCAAGTAACTTTAACAGTTGTTTCAGAGTTAGGAAAGCCTTTTAGTACATATTTTAATTGAGCAAAATTACTACCTAGTGAAGAACCTGAACTAAAAATTTCTGAAGATAAATAATTCTCAACAATATTAGGATCAGTAAACTCTATATTAGTAACTGTAGCAAATGTAACTTGGCTTGGAGAAGTAATGTAAATTAAACCATACCCTGTTATTACTTGTCCATCTACAAGTACGTCGTTATGATGACTAGATCTAATCAGAACATTAATCTTGTCATCAGCTATATCAGCTCTACTAACAAAATTATTTTGAGATGCTATCTGATCTAAATTTTTACTTGTTCCTGTACGAGGGTCATCTTGCTCTGCCTGCGCTTGAGCTTCTTCTAACTTTTCTTTTTCAACTTCAAGTTCAGCTTTTTTAGGATCAGTTATAGATCTACGCGTAATATCTTCTAAAAACTTTTCTGCAAATTTTAAATCTCCAGATTTTAAAAGTTTGTCGTATGCTTTTTGTTGTTCAGGTGTTAATTTTACTGACATATTAATCTATATTAACAGTTGCATCCACATGATGCGTCACAAAGTTCCTTAGCTTTTTTATATTTATTTGCTGCATCTAAAGCATAACCACTATTAGAAGAAGTTGCAGTATTAAATAAATCTATTGCAGTATTTGCTGCATGTAGTAGTAAGTAAATTTTTTCAGCTTTTGCCAAAGACGATGCACATTTTGCACAATCGCATTCGCAATCTAATAATTCGTTTGTAAGTTTTACCAAGCAACAATCTATATCACAATGTATCATTACTAGCTTTTTTGCTACAGAAGTTGCATTTTCTATAATGTCAATTTCGTACACTCCTCCAGAAAAAGGTAAATCAGGTATATTAACCATTATTTGACCAGTACCAGTAGACGAATAAGTTAAAGTATAATCTACAGTAGCTCCCTGTGCGTGTAGGGGTGTAATTTTTAAGGTTGCACTAGTAGCTCCACTATAAGATTTACCTTTTATAAAAAGATACTTACAGCTACTAATTACGTTTACATTTGTATATGCCATTGCTTTGAATTTTAAGAAAAAAAGACCTATAGGGGGACTATGCCCCCTATGAGTCTTATATTAAATTAAATATTATCCGATGAATACGTATTCAACAATAATATCTAGATCTGCTGAAGAACCAGTTAAAACTGATGTACCAATTGCTACTTTAATTGCAGTACCGTCAGAAACTGCAGAAGCTTCTTCTACAACATCTTCACGAACAACATAGCCTGCATCGAGTAGCTTAGCCTCAGCAATAGCTGAAGTAGTAGTAACACCACCCGCAATAATTGTAATTGTTGCATTATCTGCTCCTGAGTCAATTGCTCCACGAGCAATTACAGTAGTAGATGTAATTACAGCTCCTTCAGGAACATTACTAGTAGTTGCTAAAGTTTGAGTAGCTACAGTAACACCGTCAGTGTGTACATATCTTGCAGATACGTATCCGTATTTTGGATTTGAGTTTGCCATTTTTCTAAATTTTAAAAGTTAATAATTATGCTAAAATCAATGCTGGGAATACTCCTGCAAAATACCCGTTTAGAATATTTTGAACTACGTTACTGTTAGCATCATTTGTTTTTAATGCTAAAGTAATTTCAATCAAATTATCAACTCCGTGAATTTGAGAATGAGAACTTCCATCCTTAGTAGCTACTAAATTGTACATATTAAAGTTTGTACCAGCCTGAACTTGCGCTGCAGGAGTGTTTGGTAACTCTAGTCTGTTGTAATATCCGTAAGCTGCACCTCTTAACTCTTTTTCAAAGTTAGCTACAGCAGCGTTATCACCAATACCAGGAAAAGCATTTTGAGTAGCTGATCCAGATGCAGTAGCTGTGTAAGTTTGTGTAGTTCCAGAATAAGATTCTACAATTACATCAAAGATAGCAGGTCCGTATTCCCAAGTGTTGCCACTTTGAGCTACATCACCTCTAACAGCTCCTTCAAATACTACAGTAGCACCTGCAGTTGCATCACATACATCTTCTAACCAATCAGGTAAAATTGCAGCCTCATAAGCTGCTTTTACTAATGCATCTGCAGCCGTGTGAGCTGTACCGTTAGGAATTTCTGTTGTAAAGCTAAAAAATTCTGGTTTTACACCATCTTTTCTTACAAACTTAATAACAACCTCTCCTGCTGAACCTGCTGCACCTGCAATTGTTACAGTGTGTTGATGAGGTAATGCTGCAGAATAAGAGCTTCCACTAAAATCAATTACATCTTTTCCATAAAACCATGGAGAGTAAAGGTTTTTACCGTGGTATCCACCTTGTACAAATCTAATGTATGGAGAGTCTGCAAAAGTATCTCCTAATGCTAATGGAACTGGCCCATTGTCACTTTTCTTTTCAATAGAAACGATTCCGTCTGTATACAAACCACCTGTAGGTGCTGCATAAGCGACGCCGTTTCCAACTATTAAATGTCTTGCCATTTTAATAAAGTTTTTGTGGCTTTATGCCACTATTAATAATTATTCATTTTTACCAACCTCAGCGTTATGAGATCGGTACCTAGGGTCACTAATTCCCTCTAAAATACCGCTTACTGTCATGTCTACAATCTCTTGATGAGTATGGTTAGGCAGTTCGCAGTCAGTCCCCAAAGATAGTGAAATCTGAGCGGGTTCTCTAATGTATAATATTTTTACGCTTTCTGTTATAAATATATCATTCGTATAAACATCAATATTATTAGCTCGTATAGTAGATAAAGGTTTTGTATGCTTAGTTGTATTAAAAGGGTCATTTAACAAAGTAAAAATGTCATCTTGTTGTACAAATTTATTTTGTGATTTTAACGATCCTGTAGATTGCGTCGCAATTCTAGAATCATCAAATATGTCTGCTTCATACAGTCCTTCTACTATTAAATTTTCTTCTAAACCTGTAATTGGATCAAGAACAGCTGTGTCTATTTGATTTAAAGTATCTACAGCAACTAATGATGTGATTAGGTTTGTACTTGTGTAAGTATTTGTTACTGACGCATCCCAATTAAATTGTGGGTATATGTTAGTATCTACTCTTACAATAAATTGTCCTGGTAAATTTAAAGTACCATACTGCTCCCAAAATATACTTATTCCTGGAGCAATTATATTATCAGGATCTATTAAAGATAATCTAAATACCTCTATATCCTGAGGGAATTGTAAACCTGTTGGTAATTCCCATATAGTTTGATTTAAATAATTTGCAGTAGTAAGATCGTTAACATCAGTTCTCATAACTAAAGAGTTAATAAATCCTGTGTTACCTTTTAAAGCAAAATCTAAATCAAATGTAAAATAGCTTAAACTTTCATCAGCGCTTGCTAAAGTAAATGCTATTGGATTACAATTGTTTATTAAAACTTTTGAAATATGATTTATTAAATACATATAGTCATTTGGAAGCTCTACAGTATCTATGTAAAATTTATTACTTAACTGCTCTTTAAATGTAGCAATTAATACTGCCTCAGTTAAAAGAAATCTTAAATCGTCAACTCGTTTTTGAGATTCTTCAAACCCTTTTCCATATTTATTGTTTTTACCATACTTTAAATTTATAAACTTAAACATGTTTTTGTTAAGTTCAATATCTATCTCTTCTGGTAAAAGCAAGTCAGCTTGGAGTGAATTAATCTTATCCACTCCTTGCTGAACCGCTAAATGCATTTCGTTTACTGTCATATTATTTTAATGCCAATTCTTTTAGTTTTGCTCTTAAAATTGTCAACTTTCCAGAATTTTTCTTGTCTTTTAAATGGATAACTGTGTCTTCCATTGTATCGCCAAGAACTTCGTCAATAAATATAACTTGATTTCCAATCTTACGTAAAACTCCAGCTGAAATCATTTCGTCAATTTCTGCTTTCATTTCAAGATTCTTATCAGTTGCAACTCGTAAGAATTTTTTAGGACTCTTACTTTTAAACTCATAAAGAGCATTTTCAATCTGATCAGAAGTCATTCTTGCAGGGTTACTGCTAGTTAATAACCTTAGAACTCTTGCCATATTTTTCGGGTTAGATGACAACTTGATAAATTCTTTATCAGCGTCTTTTCTAAACTGGATTTCATTGTTTTTATCCTTATCATCTCTAGTAAGATCTTGAATATAAAACTTTTTTGTGCTGTCTTTTTCCATTTCTGCTTTTGTTAAAGCTACATATGGATGAGCTAGTGCAAATCTGTATTTGATATAATCCATAATACTTATGGCTGTACCATCTTCATTCATTCCTATCTCAAGCTGCACTCCTGTAAATGATACAGGAATTGTAAGCTCTGCCCAGAATTTTTTAGAGTGTGTTGGCCATTCAACGTGTTCAGGACTAACATCTAATATTCCTTGCATAAACTTTTTTTCTTCGTCAGGATTAAATCCTTTCAAAGGTTGTCTATTTACATAAACGCTGCTAAGTTTTGTTGTTGCCTCAGCTCGCACCTCTTTTGGAAGGTAACCTTCTAAAGGTTTTCTTCTCAAGTAAACTGTTTTACTCATAATTTAGTTCTTTTAAAGTTTTAATAATGGATGTAAAGAATAACTCCCCAATATTTTAAAATTGAAATCGCGGGGGATTAACTCCCCCACAACCTCAATAAAAAACCAATATATAGACGCAAATTAATGCCTAATTAAGAAGCGACGCATGTAATGTCAAGCGAAGTATCAAAACGCTTAAGCGCGATACCAGCTGTCTTTAACATGTGTACACTCGCACCGTCAACGTCAGATGCTCTTGTATCTGTAGCAGAGAAACCTCTTGGTACTACAGAACCAGCAACACACCATCTCATTGCTTCACGACCTTTCTTAGAAATCATTTGTAGATTATTTTGTCCGTCATAGTTTGACTGATCAACAAATACCATACGGTAAGATTCTAAAGAATAACCCGTAACTGGGTGCTTAGCACGAGCTTGAGCAACAGCACCGTGATCAAATAATGGTAATTTTACCACATTGATTACGTGTCCATCTACGTGCTCGTACGAGTTAAAGTATCCAGTCAAACCTAAGCTACGACCAGATCCTGTAATAAATCGACTGTCTCCACTAGATACTTTAAAAGCATTTGTGCCTCCAAAGTGAGCTTTAAGAGCTTCGTCGAATTCACGAGCACCACCAGTACCCGTGTATAATGTAACTTGCTTGTTAGAAGCGTCAGTCATTCCGTAGAACAAGTCACCAATAATGTTCTTCAATTTAGTTTCAGTCATTGTAGAGTAAGTGTCTGTTTCAACAATTTGCTCTAATAAACCAGGACCAACGATTACAGGCTGACCGTTTTCATCTTTCATAGTTGTTACACCATTAGAATCATAAGTCTTTTGCCCGTACCAGTAATACATTTCACACTCTTCTTTAAAGTCAAGCATGTGTAAATACTCTTCATAATCCATCCAAAGTTTAGTAGTAGATCCACCTTTAGTTGGTAGAGAAAATTCTGCTACAAAATCTTTAGCGTTACCAGACATGTGGTAAGATTTACGAACTGTAGTCAGTTTGTTTCTTACTTTACCTGGAGTTTCCCAGTTAGAAGCGTTTCCACGAGAGAAGTCAACTCCTACAGGAGCAAACATTTGTGCAAACAAAGAACCTGCTGCAACATCAGCTGCTGGCATAGTTGCTGCTGGATCAGGATTTACTAATTGTAAAGTGTAAACCCAACCAGTTCCACCAGAAACCTGCATTGGTTCTTTCATAATACGAGCTTGTACCCCTGTTTGAGATACTAGTACGTATGGGAAAATAAAGTTTTTATCTGGGAAAGTTAATTCAAACGTAGAACTACCAAGTCCCAAGTTGGTAGTAGTTGATGGCGCAGCCGCTACTGGTCTAGTTCTCCTGCGGTGTGTTGCCACACGATATTCATACTCAAGGCGATCAATTGATTTTACGTTACCAACACCTTCTGTTAAGAAAGATAAAGGAAATCGCTTATCATCCTTACCCGCCAAATGAGTAATAATAGGAGATAATTCAGTAGGCTTAGACAACAACGCGTTTGCTAGACTGTTCATATCAGTCATTTGCGAATCATTATAAAACGTTTTTTGTACGCTTATGTTAGTTCCATTGCTCATTTTATTATCATTTTAAAAAGTTATATACTAAATTCAAGTCGCCTTGAGAGTTAGTCAGTTATATGCTAAGATCTAAATCATCTATATCAAAAGATTTTTTTGACCTAGAGGCCTTACGAGCACTTTTAACAGTTGCTTCGTTTTTGGCAATTTTATCTCTCAGGGATCTAGTCTGCTTAGTTTTAGCTTTTTTATCAATAATTGTATCCAAGTTAAAACCTTTAAACATTAAGTAATCTATTGCTAGTTTTACTTCCATGTCTGCTTGTGCATGATCTAAATCACGTTGTGTGCGTCCATCTCTAGACACTGGTTGCGAAAGGTAATCAAAAAATTTACTTTTCTCTCTTTCTGTAACTTGTAGCCCCGCAAACTCTTTTGAGTCTTTAATTGTGTCAGCTACTCCATTCCAAAAAGTTTCTTGTTCTTGCATTTGTTGGTCTCTCATTTGATTTTGTTGTTCAACCAACTGTGCATTTCGCTGTTCTTGTGCTTTTCCTAAAGCTTGTCGAGCAGCTTCTGCTTTATTATGCAATTTGCCAGAATCTTCGTAATCTTCTAGCATTTCATTTATAAAGTCATTGTCATGACCTTTTACTCTAAAATAGTCAGACAATATTGCTTTCTGACTTCTTGTATCATCTTCAGTAAGAGTAAACGCATTGTAATCTAAATTAGGATCGTGCGCTTGCATAAAATCTTGCGATTGTCCTCCAGCTAATACATACTGCAGGTGATCTTTTACTAAAGGAAATGATTCTAAAACTTCATCAAGTCTATCGTCTGCCATTTGAGAAGCAATATCTTTTGTCATCTCTGTAAGCCCTTCTGCAGTATCAGGATAATCTCCCTCAACTTCGTATCCTAAAGCACTTAGAATTTCTCCTACTACAGTGTCGCTTTTTTCAGAAGGTTCAACGTCATCATCATCATCATCGTCTTCTTCGGTATCCTCTTCTTCTATCTCTTCTTCCGTTTCTTCTACTTCGTCTACTACTTCTTCTGTAGTTTCTTCTGCAGTTTCTTCCGTTTCAACTTCAGCAGTATCATCAATACTTACTGTGTCAACTCCATCACCTGCGATTACATCGTCAAAGGTAATGTCATCCAGTTGTATTTTTTCATTTGGGTCCATATATATTTAGTTTTATTAAGTTACAAAAATACGATTTATATTAATATTTTTTATAGTTTTCATTTTTTCAAAGTTGTCATTATTGTATAACACTTATTACAAAAATCTTGGTTTATAACCACCTCTTTTTTTACCTTTTCTATACTCTTTTATATACTCTTTTGGAGTTTTATTTACACCAGGAACTTTAAAAGGTTTATTATCTCTAATAGAAGCAAAATATTTCCTACCGCCCTGTCTTCCTAAAAAATGAGATAACGCTGCAAGTTCATCATTAGTAAAATCTTTAGTTTGCTCTGAATACTTTTCTCTATAATGTTTAACATTTTCTTTAAGACCTCTTACACCAGGAATATCTCCTCTCCACCTCATATCTAATAATTGGTTTTGCAAAGTAGTATCAGCTGCAAATTCTTCTCTAGTAATACCTTTTAATTCTGGCATATCTTTTATTTCACTAAACAGTTGCCCATACAAACCTGTAGCAGTACTAGTTTTATTTATCATATTAACACCGTTACTACTTTCTGGAATTCTTAATCTTTTTTTGAAATCTTTAGGCGCCTGCTCTTTTTGAGATTTAAAATTAGATGTATAAACATTTTCAAGATCTTGTTTATAATTTGTTTGACTTACGTTTTCAAATCCACCTTTTTGCGCAAATTGATCTGTATTAGTTTTTTCTAAATTCTTTTTCATAGCAACCTCATTCATAAATTTTATAAGGTTTTTGCTATCTCGTTTTTGATTTTGTTCGTATTTTGTTTTCTCTTGTTGTATAAAATTTTGAATATTCTCAGGAGTACTAAAGTCTGCATCGGGATAATTCTGTTCATAATAAGGCAGATTGTTTTGTATTCTTTCTACATTTTGATTTCCGTATTGGTTGTAAGAATCTCTAATTGTTGGAATATTTAAACCTTTAAATAAATGTGAAACAGGAGCATCTCCTCCTATATCAAATTGAGTATTTTTTAATTTTTCAATGTGATCCTGAGTAAAAGGCCCAGAAGACGCGTCCCATATACCCGCAGCTTTAAGAGCAGATTCTAATTCTTTTTTTTGAGATTTTATTTCAGGAGCCGATAATAGATAGCTATTGTAATTTTTAGCGGCAATAGAGCTCTGTCCTAACTGTCTATAATTTGAACTATGTCCAGATCTTTATGGAGCGTTTTTAAAAAATGTTTTATAATAATTTTCTAATTCTGATGTTTTACTAGGAGCTTTTAAATCTTCTATAGTTTCAACATAATTACCAGACCCAGTATTACTACTAGTTAATAAAGAAGAGTGCCCTGAATTAGCTCTGTGTGCAACCTCATGTATTTTAGTAGAATATAAGTTATTATGTCCTAATTTAAAATTAGGTTTCCGCGTAACAAAAGCAGGTTTTTCAGAATTGGAACTTAGATTTAATCCTATAAAATTATCTCTTTGACGTAAAATACCTTGTGTGCCAGGAGTTGCATACTTTTGAGGTATTGGACTAGCTGGGTTATTACCTGTATTTATTGCTTTTACGTTACTATCTTGTATATTAGAAACTTCTTGATCAGATAAATTTATATTATGTGCATTTGCGTACTCTTTTTTAAGTCTATCTCCATATGCATCTGAGCTATATAAATTAGATAATTCTGCAATAGGTTTATCTAAACTATAATTATCTTTTTTTCCAGCTGTTTGATATTTTTTATATCCACCATCTTTCATTCTATTTCTAGCAGATTTCTTTGACTCCTCTATTGTTTTGTCATATTTAGCTGCCCCCTTTTTAAATGCCTCTGCAGACTTATTAAACAGATTAGTTACAGCTTTTGCTGGAGAAAAGCTAACAACTTCATTAACATTTTTTAATGTATCTTCTACCATTGTGGCATCCCCAATTGTTGATCCCTTAACTGCTCTTGGGTCATTTTTAAGTGCATCAAATACTTGTTGCGGTGTTGTTACTCCTAATGCTGTATATTTAGATTGATCTAGTCCAAAAGCTGCGCATGTTTGATCTGCACAGTTATTACTTAAAAAATTATAATCACCTTTTTGAGCTGCATCCAAGTAAGTTTCTAAATCTTTTTTATTTAAATTTAAAACAGTTGTTTCAACGCCTGGAGCATAATTACGTTCTGGACTATAATAGACTCCCAGATTTCCTTGAGGCCATGGATTTAATTGTTTTTGTACATTACTATACTCCTCTGGTAAACCATCTACATTTAATATCCTTGACTCAATATGACCAGGAGGCATATTTTTATAACCAAGAGGATATTTAATTACTTCTACTTGATATTGTTGAGGGCTAGAATCTTTTATGCCACCCTTTTTATATTCTGCAGGTGTTTCTATTACAGTTCCCTCGTAAGGTCCTGTAGGAAGATTTTTAATTCCTGGAGGAACGTTTTTGTACGATTCTACCAAGTGTCCTTGGTTGTCATATTTATCTACATTTATAGGGGCTTTCATGCCCACAGTATTAAAAGATTGTCCAGGTTGTACATCAGGAAAAGCCATAGATGCTTGCGTATTTCCTTGTGCGTGTTCTTCTCGTAAACCTGTTTGTTGTTCTTGTGGAGTTTGCGCAACCTGCATTTGTTGTTGCATTTGAGCTTCATGATCAGCTAATATATCTAAACCTTGTTCAGCAGCTCTATACACTTCCAAAATACTTCCTGGAAACTGTGCAGCTTTTGCCCTATTAAGTAATTGTCGTCTAGTCTCGTTTGTTAGCATTTTGTCTAGCGGTGTCAGCTTTTAATACACTATCTTCTCGTTTAACTTGATTTGCTTCTCTATTTATATCCTCTTGACTCTGAGAAGATCTAGATCTTTCCATAAGTTCTTGCTCTTTAATGTCAAGCTGTCTGTTTTTAATTTCAAAGTCTTTAATCATTTTTTCTAAGTTAAGAGAATAGCCCTCTTGATCTTTTTTAGACTCTGCATTTATTAAAGCAATCTCAATATCTTTTTGTCTATCTTTTTCTCTTTCTAAACCTTCTGCTTCTTGTTGCATTTGAGCCGCTTCCATTTGCTGTTGCGCTTGTTCTTGCTGCGCTTGCTGTTGTGCAGCTTCTAGTTCTTCTTGAGCTTTCTCTGCAGACTTAAGATTCTTTTTAATTTGTGTAAAGCTGTCAGAATCTAGCATTTCTGCAATAACAGATGGTTTAGCACCATTTTGCATCATAGCTTGTGTAAGACTTTTCAGATTTGTAAGTTTTTCTTGATCTTTACCTGCATCAGAAACATATATGCCATAGTTAGATTCCATGTGCTCTAAAGAATTAATATCTAAAAAGTCTGTAGTACCATCAGGCATTACATACATAGTTTTCTTTCCTGTATGCCACGCTTCTTTAGAATAATCTAATAATGCTTGGAAGTCTCTTTGTTCTAATCTTTCAAATTTACGGAATAGATCTTCTGTAATATGAGATGATTGTAAAATAGCTTGTTGTGAACTAGCTTTACCTTCATACGCTCCTATCTCCCCC
>Ga0070748_1000775_pt1 | contig 14955 bp, 15 predicted proteins | sample VirMetDEL_Nov_12_FD_77015 | JGI IMG/M metagenome (GOLD analysis project Ga0070748, IMG submission 77015) | Aqueous microbial communities from the Delaware River and Bay under freshwater to marine salinity gradient to study organic matter... | ecosystem: Environmental > Aquatic > Marine > Coastal... | reverse complement strand
ATTCGAGTTAACCAGTTGCGTAAAGAGTGTCTTAAAGAAATTAAAGAAGAGCTCGGCTCAGCAGAAGTTAAGAAGTTGGTGAAACTATAATGAACACACCATTTAAGATTGTCAAATTGGATGAGCTAAACTTAAGCCAGTTTGCGCCGGTCTTCTTTGATACTGAGACACTAGGCTTTTACGGCAAAGTCAGATTAGCTCAGTTCTTCCAAGCCGGCGATGAATATGTACAAGTAGTAGAATGGCCTGATGAACTCCGACTTGGTCTATTGATGAATAACTATCACAATGTAATGCATAACGCTCATTATGACATAACGACTATTCAGCAACAAACAGAGACACGTTGGACTCCTAAGAGTGTATATGATGATACATTTTTATTAGCTCGGCTTTCGTTCCCTCAAAAAGAAAAGTTTAGCTTAGATGATGTTATGGGTTATGTACTAGGCTATGACCCTTACAAAGCACAAAAGTTAGACAAGAAGAAGCTGCAGAAGTCTGACTGGTCTAAAGCTATACTATCACATGACCAGTTCGCTTATGCTGCTACTGACGTTTATTACATGCCTCAAGTATGGGATGCTGTTAAGCACTATTTAGAAGACCAGTCGTATAAACTGGATATGCTAACAATGAAGTACTGTTTAGACTTTCAGTGGAATGGCATGCCTATAGACCACGACCGTATTGAGACACACTTTATTGAAAACAATGCACGCATAGCAGAAATAAACCTTCCTATCAATTGTAACTCTTGGCAACAAGTAAGACCTTATATTGAGTCTGAGAACTCTGACGCGCTTGGTTTAGCTACGTTAACTCACTTCGGTAGTCAGAAAGCTAAGGATGTTAATGAGACACGTAAACTAATAAAGCAAAACAGCTTTCTTAAGAAATACGACAACATGTATGAGTTAATTGGTAAGTTCTTACCTTCAGCTCGCTCTGGTCGGCTAACTTCTAAAGATGAAAACAAACAGCAGATACCTCGTAAGCTTAAAGATTGCTTTGGCGGTACAATGATGGTATACGCTGATTATGCTCAACTAGAACTACGAACTATTGCTGCTATAACTAACTGTGAGCTAATGGTACAAAAGTTTAAAGAAGGTATTGATGTCCATAGCTTTACAGCAGAAATGATATTCGGCAAAGACTTTACTAAAGATCATCGTCAGCTTACTAAGACAGCAAACTTCAACTTCTTGTACGGCGGTGGTGTATCTGTGTTCTGTAGCATATTACTGTTACAAGCAGCTACCTGGATGGAAGAACGTGAAGGGTACTCACTGCGTAAGAAATGGCGTACGCTATGGAGAGAGATATACACCTGGCAACAGAAAGGCATCTCTGCTTGGAAGAAAGGCAAGATATGGTCAACACCAATGGGACGCAAGTACAAAGGTAAGATGATGACTGACCAACTTAATATACAGAATCAAGGTGCAGGTGCTGAAGTAGCTAAGCTTGCGTTACACTACATGTATCCTAAGGTTAGCTGTATCCCTGGTGTTAAACTAGTTAACTTCATACATGATAGTTGGATATTCACTATTGAGGACAACGATATTGAGAAAGGTAAAAAGGTAGCTAAGATACTCGCTGATGCAATGCAAGAAGCATGGGTTGAGATGTCAACACTATTTGCAGTAACAGACCTCCCTATGCCAGTGAACGTCCGTATTGGTATGAATTGGGGAGACATTGAGAATGATGACTTTATGTGGGAGTTGAACCAATAATGCAGCAATTTGAACGTGACTATGCTTCGCTAGTGACAGAGATAACTTGTCTAGGTGAAGAGCGTCATACACGGAATGGTACTACAAGCGCAGTCTTTGGGCGAACGTTGACAGTGAACATGATGGATGGCACTTTTCCATTGCTACAAGGTCGTAAGATGTTCTACAAAGGTGTACTTGGTGAGTTTGCAGCAATGGTTAGACAGCCAAAGCACATTAGAGACTTTGAACAGTGGGGTTGCAACTACTGGAAGAACTGGGCAAAAGAAGATGATAGTATTGATGTAGACTACGGCAACGCGTGGTTCGCTGACGGGCAAATGGACAGGCTTAGAGATAAGCTAAAGAATGACCCTTATGACCGTCGCATGCTTATCAACGGCTGGCGTCCTGAACGATTGAACGACCTGGATTTACCTTGTTGTCACTATAGCTATCAGTTTTATGTTCGACACGGTAAGTATTTAGACATTATCTGGAACCAACGGTCTGTCGATATGATGATAGGCTTACCTGCTGATATTATATTAGCGGCTACTTGGTTAGTCACATTAGCTAATGAAGTTGGACTGAACCCTGGCATTGTAACAATGAACTTAGGAGACTGCCATATTTATGAAGAGCACGTTGAACAAGCTAAAGATTACTTAAACGCAGTAGACAAAGGACTAGACTTAAAGCCCACGTATTTTGAGTTGCTAATCGACAAAGGTCATGACATGACTCATATGACACCAGATTGGTTTTGCTTCAAGAATTACGTACACCTTAAACCCATAACATTTGAACTAAAGGCATAACTAATGCAAGATATATACAATAGAGTAGCTAAGTGGAATTCATTACGCTACGAACAAGAATATGACGCACAACTAACTCATACACTACTTGTTGAAGAGTACTCTGAGTGGATACAAGCGCCTGACCAAGTTAACGACATTAAAGAGTTAGCTGATATAGTTTATGTTGCGCTAGGTGCATTGTGGAAGTTAGATGTGAACGACGAAGAAGCACAAGCAAGTGCAGCACTATTCTTAGAAGGCTTACTAAATCAGTCTGAATTGATGCCAGGATTCTTCGTAGGTGCTTTGTTAGACCAGAATGCAGTTGTCTATGCTGAAGACCAAGTGAAGCTCATGCACAACATAATTGGCTGCGCATTAGCTCAAATGCAATGCATCGGTTTAGGACAGCATCATTGTGTGGCTGTATTGAATGCTGTTTGTGATAGCAATGATACAAAGACAGTCAAGAAGACTGCTAGTGACGTGAAAGCTAATGATAAAGACAAAGGTCATTACTACCGTCCAGCAGAACCTAAAATCCGCCTAATCATGGAGACAGCAAAATGTCTATCGAAAACACACTAGAAGAAAGAAGTCGTTACGGCGAATTTAGTGAGCACGCTAAACTATGTCAAGCACTGAAAAATATGGCAAATAATCATAGACTAGCAGTGGGGTTATTTCCGCTTTTAGACTTTCAACAAGAGGGCATTGATATGATTTTCCATAAGATTGCTCGCATAATGAATGGAGACTCTATGTACATTGACAATTGGCATGACCTTCAAGGTTATGCTAAACTTGTTGAAGATTTGCTTATAAAAGGACAAGGACAAGGCGCAGCCCAACGTTTGTCAGACATAGAGGCGCCTGTGCCACCTATGCCACCTATGAGGACTTCGAAATGAGTACCATGAATAAGTGGGACTTACGGTTTATTGAGCTTGCACGCACTGTAGGTAGTTGGAGTAAAGACCCTAAGCGTAAGGTCGGCTGTGTCTTAGTTTATCCTGGGATGCACAAGTTTAGCTTAGGCTACAACGGCATACCTAGAGGCATTGAAGACAGCGCCAGTCGTGTGAACGACCAAGCTGTTAAAAATGCTATGACTGTGCACGCTGAGCTAAATGCGATTCTTAACGCTAGAGCAGATGTGACAGACTGTGCGGCTTACATTACTTCTTCACCTTGTTTAGATTGCTGTAAAGCAATGATACAAGCAGGCATTGGCTTTGTGACTTGTCCTTCGCCAGACAAGACATCTACTTGGCATGAGTCGCAGCAATTTGGACTAAACTTACTACACGAAGCAGGTGTTAACGTAGTTCACTATGATGAAGACTTCACGCCTGAACCTGAGACTACCTCTAACGATTGTTGTTACGATGTAAGCAATCACAGGTGGAATGACGAGACTGCATCTATGTGGTGCGCTAAGTGTAAAAGCGATACAAGGATACCGTTCTAATGACTATTAAGATAAACAACACAGATATACGTATACGGCCATCTGCTATAGATGGATTCTTTGGGTGTGCTTACCAGTGGGGACTAACGTTCCTTGAGGGTCGACAGTCACGGTCTAACAGTCGTGCGGCCATCGGTACAGCAATACACTCAGCTGCTGAAGTCTGTTGGACTGATGCTATCAAGAAGGGTGAGAAGGACGCCAATCTAAGCGAGATGACTGACGCTGCTATGGAGTCGTTCAAAGCAGAGCAAGAAAAAGACATGAAGTATGGCGATGGTGAAACTGAGGGTACTTGTGCAGTTGAGATTGTCAAAGGTACTGAAGCATTCATTGAAGACATACTACCGTTTGCACCTATACCAACTGCAGTAGAATCATTTTTTGAGATTAAGATAGATCATCCGTTAGTATCTGGCCTAGGAGGCACAGTTGATTACATCACTAATAATACTATTGCAGACCTCAAGACGTCAAAGAGAAAACCTACTGTTGCTAACTACACTACTCAACAGTCCATCTACAAATACCTCGCGATGGAGAATGGCATTGATGTCAAGCATAACCTTATTCAGAGTGTTGTTCTTAAGAAAGTACCAGAGGGCTCTATTATCGGCATGGACAGTAATGTGCCACAAGCTAAGGCCCTCGTCAATAGTATGCTGGACACCTTAAACTTAGTTCTAAAAGACGTAGCGCCTATTGAGACTATTCTTAGAGGTAATCCTAAGTACATGTTCTGCTCAGCTAAATGGTGTGAGTTCCACGCGGAGTGTCCATTCTCTACAGGCAAGATAGAAGTAGAGCCAACTGTGCAAATGTTGAAACTATGACAACGCAAGAAGCAATTGCTAGCGTGCTAGAGACTCGGACTAAGTACCGGGTCTCACAAGACCTCGGCTGTGCGCCTATACTAGTAACGTACTGGACTAAAGATACTAAAATGGGCGCCCAATATAGGGATACTTTTAACGTTGTTTATGGGATAAAGATTGATGATAACGCCATGGGACCATCAAGTAACAATAGCTAAGCAAGCAGTCGATATAATAAAAGAGTACATGATTGTTTACTTAGCTATGGAAGAACGAACAGGCAAGTCACTCACTTCATTACTTATAGCCGAACAGCTACAAGTGAAAGACGTGCTTATTATAACTAAGAAGAAAGCACTAGGGGACTGGGTTCAACTACTTAAGGACGCAGACCTGAAACATAACTATAAGGTTGTTAACTATCATCAAGCGTGGAAGCTGAATGGTGAGTACGACCTTATACTACTAGACGAGTCCCACAACTACCTTAGCTCATACCCTAAGATCGGTGCCACATCTGCTCAATTAACAGAGCTAAGAAAACAAGGTAAACCGAATAAGAGTATATATGATGCTATAAAGCGGCTCTGTCGACAGAAGCCCATAATATACATATCAGCAACACCGTATGCGCAAGGCCCACAGTTGCTGTTCCATCAGTTAGCTTTAAGCTCCTGGTCACCTTGGAAAGCCTACTCTAATTTCTACAATTGGTTTAGAGCTTATGGCAGGCCTTATACTGTTAAGCTGCAGGGTCGGGAAGTAACGCAGTACGACAGGTGCAACACTAATATGGTAGTAGGCATGTCTGAGCACTTGTTCATTACTGAGACACGTGAGGCCTTAGGCTTTGAGCATGAACCAGAAGACGTGTTGCATCATATAGAGTTGTCTAGAGAGACTAAGATGATATACAATGAGCTCTTAGAAGACCAGATGACGTTCTTAGTCGGCTCAGCAGACCCTCTAGTGTGCGATACGGTTATGAAATTGCGAACGTCACTACACATGTTAGAAGGTGGCGTAGCTAAGATAGAAAAGCAATACCTGTGTCTAGACAACCAAGAGAAGATTGACTATATCAAAGAGCACTTTCATGACAGCTTAGACCTAGTTATAATGTACAACTATATAGCTGAGAAAGCTAAGCTAGAAGACAGCTTTGTGAACGCACGGATTCTACAAGCTACAAGCTATGCTGAAGGTGTGGATTTGAGTATGCACAAGAATCTTGTTATCTACAGTCAAGACTTCAGTACGGCTAGACATACACAACGTAGAGCACGCCAGTGCAACTTAAAGCGTGATAAACCCATCAATGTCCACTATTTGTTAGTTAAGAAGGCTATTAGCGAACAAGTATATAAGACAGTATCTTTAAACAAAAAGAACTTCGTCGACAGCGTCTTCGAAAGGGAAGAATTATGAGCTTAAATTTTAGAGCAATGCTAGCGTGTTCAACTATACCAGATATAACTGAAGATGTGACTTACCCTGTTATAGCTTCACCTAAGCTTGATGGTATTAGATGTGTTATGGCTAACGGCCTAGCGATGAGCCGGACAATGAAGCGCATACCCAATAAGTTTATTCAACGTGCACTTCAGCAGTTACAGATACATGGCTTAGACGGTGAGTTAATGGTAGACGGCGAATTTGAGCAGGTTAGTTCAGTGATTATGAGTGAATCTCATCCAGACCAGCACAAGTTCTACTACAATGTTTTTGATAGCTTTCACAATGGTACAGACCCATTCAAGACTCGTCAAGCGTCTGCTAAGCACATTGTGCAGACGCTAAATAACGTACATGTAAAGTTAGTTGAGCAAGTATGGATACGTTGTGCTGATGAACTAATGCAGTATTGGGATGAGTGTGTACATCACGGCTATGAAGGAGTAATTATCAGGGACCCTAATGGACCTTACAAGCAAGGTCGTTCAACAATGAACCAAGGTTGGATGTTAAAATTGAAAAAATTCGACGACTCAGAAGGCCTCGTAATTGGCTTTGAGGAGCTTTTGCATAATGATGATACATCAAGTAATAAAAAGGAAAATATGATCCCTGGAGACACTCTGGGAGCTCTGGAAGTCTTTTGGAACGGTAAGACATTCAAAGTCGGTTCAGGTTTTGATACGCAACAACGTGACGAGATATGGCAGAACAGAGAGCACTACCGTGACCGCCATATCACCTTTAAACACCAAGGAGTAACTAAGTATGGCATACCAAGATTCCCAACATTCAAAGGCTTCAGACACACGGAGGACATGTAGTGAGTGAAGCTAAGGTACAGACGCGAATACTCCAGTGGCTAAAAGACAATGACTACTGGGTGTTTAAGACGATAGCGTGTAATCGCAGTGGGATTATGGACATCGTAGGCTGCTCACCAAGTGGGCAATTCGTTGGTATCGAAGTGAAATTTGGTGCTAATAAAGCAAGCAAGTTACAAAGCTGGAACATCTTAGAAGTAGCTAGTAGAGGTGGTATAGCATTTGTGGCATGGTCACTAGAGGATGTAAAGAATGCACTTAAAGCTAAATAGATTTTTAACAACAGACAAGTCGACTATAGGTACACTACATATTGATGGAGTATTCGAGTGCTACACGCTTGAAGACCCCTATCATGAAACTAAGATACCCGGCGAGACTAGGATACCAGAGGGTCTATACACTGTAGGACTAAGAACAGTAGGTGGCTTTCATCAGCGGTATAGCAAGAAGTTCTCACCTCATCACAATGGAGGTATGCTACAGGTACAAGATGTCAAGGGCTTTGAGTACATACTGATGCACATTGGTAACTGGCCTGGCGACACTGAAGGTTGTGTACTTGTAGGCTGGAAGGCTGGTAGGGACTACATATATGAGTCTACAAATGCATATCTGGCGTTCTATAATAAAGTATACGCTGTTCTAGCCGATGGTCACAAGGTGACACTTGCGATTAATTAGTTTACTTGTGTTAGTGCTGACTGGCTGTAGTACTGACATCAATGTCCAGTGTAAGGAACTTGGCTACACCAAAGCCGTAGATACGACCTGGTGTGTCAAGTATACCGATAACGTTACGGTTTACCAGAAGCTTTCGACTTTGAAGAGACTTTCTTCTTTTCACTACCCTTAAGCTTCTGTTTGTTTCGACTGTACTTTGCTTTTGCCATTTTCTCTCTTCTCCACTCCACGGTGCCATGCAGATACCCCTAGTATAGCTCCAGGTATACTGAATAGCATTGTCATTGAGCCAATCAGTTGCGGTATCATTACTAACGCCTCTGGTTGACCACTAAAAACTGCTTGATAAGCTAAATAGCAAACAAAACAGCACACTACAAAGAACGCAGTTGCACTTATAAAACCCCAAAAAGGTCTCCAAGCCCACTGCATCCAATGTTCCGACTTAGACTCGGCTTGCATAGACGTATTGACCGTCTGTATCCGCTTAGTCTCATTATCTAACATAGCTATATGTTGCATAGCTAAAGACTCGTTAATCTTGATTCTCTCGTTAGATTGAATCTCTTGCAACTTCACAGCTGCCATCGGGTCTGTCTTAACTGCTTGTAGAACAGCATCAGGGTGGTCAGTAGTACCAAACGCACTAGCTAATACTGAACCAAGACCACCGCCAAGTGGACCACCTAAAGCGCTACCTAATAAAGGAGCGTAATCAGCGATCGCAGAACCTACTTTCTTCCAGCTAGACATTCTATACTCCTCATTTAGATAATGCGCAATGTAAAACAGGCGGCACTAGCTCATGCTCATTACCATCTCTGTCAGCGTACTTCGTTTTGTCTTGCGAGTGCGTTTGATAGTACTTTGCTCTACCTCCTGACTCCCAAGTAATATCACTAAGGCTTTCAATGTATATATCAGCAGCTTCACCTAGTAATCTTGTATGCGGCAAAGATAGCACCCAGTCTCTCTGTACATCTGTCAATCGTACTAAGGATACAACCTTGTTACCTTTGCTGGGTATAATACCAGACTCACCTAGATTAAGTCTGGGCTTACCTCTTTCATCGAATGCGCCCCAACCTTTGTTCGCTCTGATGTCAGCCTTCAGAGCTTTTCTGTACTGCCTAACATCTTTAATCTGCAGTATGTAGTCTTTCATAGCTATACTCCTGTAACATGCGATGTTGTATCTGTATTTAACACGTAGTCATAGAATTGTAGGTCTGTCAAGTTAGCTCCTAAGGCCTCTGTACCTGCTGCATCTGACATACCAATGAATATCTTACCTGTTGTGTCAACTGAAGGTGTAGCTGTAGCAGCTATTGTGTCAACAGTGCGGTTCACAACTAGTGTGAGTGTTGTAGCGTCATAGGTTAGTGCTATATTAGTTAACGCATAAGGTGTAAACGCTACACTCACAGTTGTCGAAGTGCCGTTATCTACTCGAGCTGTAATAACGTTACTAGCACTGTCAGCGTAGATTGCGCATAAACCAGCTAATGTCTCTATAGAGCATATGTATCGATTAGTGCCTGTGAAACCTTGTAGGTTTTCAACTTGACAAACTATAGAGAAGTCTTCTAAGTAAGGTACATTGTCTGCTGTTAAGGCATTCACTATGTCAGTAGTAGCTGTCACAGGCGAGGCAACAGTCTCTATTAGTGCTGTAGCTTTATTACCTAACTGAAACTGCGCACCTGCAAAGTACATATCCTTAATGCTAACCTCAGCTGACGTAGTACCTAAGTAGGCATAGAATCTCATAGACACTTGAGCAGGGTCAGTAATGAATACTAGACTACATCGGTAATAACCGTCTGTATACTTCTCTATTCTAGCTTCTAGACCACTAGGGTTGGCGGTATGGCTGGTGCCAAGTACTGCTGTTTCAGCTGTTAGATCAAAGGTCGCTCTGGCTGCTGTAGCTAAGCCCTCAAATAGCACGACTGTGTCTTCAGTGCCTGCTTTAACGTCCACGTACATTGTATACACAGTCTCTGCAACACACGTTGCAGCCTGATACATATGATGCGTTGCATTGGTGCCGTCCGCAGTAAGCGTATCAGCAGTTAGAAGGCCATCTGGGCCATTAACACTGTTAGGTGTTACGGTAGCTGCGCCTTTAGTCCATGACGCATTGTCGAACCTCTTAGCTCGTAACACTATGTTAGTGGCTGCTGGAGCAATAGCCCAACCTGTAGGCTCTTCTGCTTCTGTGTCTATTGCAGCTGTTTTAACTTGTAGTTGTCTATTCTTATAGGTCTTAGAAGTCGACCGTGTCCATGTCAAAGCGCCAGTAAGCGTATGAGCTGCACTGTTCTTCTTAAGCACGTGGAATACAGGATTACCTAACCTTCGTGTATTCACGTTGTCCATGTTAATTGTCCTAGCCGCTAACTTAGCCTTTTCCGCATCTGTGAATGCATTTGTATCTGCATTACTCTCATACGAAGTTTTAACATCAGCTGCAACTAGTAATACTTTTACCCAGTAGCCAGCACCAGTGTTAGAGCTGACTCCGGCAACCGCTGCAGGGTCGTAGATGTAATCCGTGAATAGCACAGTAGTGCTGTAAACTCTAGACCTAGTATATACTGCGATGTCTAAGTCCTGCATCTCTGCTTCTGTAGCTACAGAGTAAGGTACGTCTAACTTAGTTATAGTAGTTGATGCACTATTCCTTGTCTGAGTAGTGTCGCCTAGACCTTGAGCAATGTCTTGCATACCTACAAGGTTCTTCTTTACATTTCTTATCATAGTAGTTTAACCTTCTCTGTTCCTTGCACTATTGCTTGATATCCTCGTTGTTTAAGAGCAAACTCGAGGGCTTTAATATTAGATTGAGCTATACCTTCTGCCTCAGCAACTTGTGCTGCAACATCTGGAGTAGCTATCCTAGACACATGAATCTTTGTTTCTTTACCGGATCCCTTAGGTGATAGTACTTTACCTTTACCATATAGCTTAACTGTTGCACTGTGTGATTTAGCTGCTTCAAGAGCTGCTTCACGCTGTAACTCAAGTACCTTTGGAGCTAAGTTAACCGAAGGACCTACTTCATCCATAAGCTCTTTAGCGGTCTTAACGTTCAGTGGATTCTCTAACAAGTCTGCTGCTTTAGTTATCAACGCGGCTTTACGACCAGCTTTGCCTGGTATGAACTGTTGCATCCTAGTCCACACAGAGCTCATTAAAGAGTAGTGTGCTTTCTCTTGCAGGTCAGTAGTTAAACCTTGCGAGGCATGCGGTATAGTTAGTCCACCAGACTGGTCTAATAGTGGTATGTCGTTCTTAAACACATCGCCAAGTCTGCTGATAGCTTCTTTTAGCTTACGTGCTTCAGGTGTTGCAAAAGTTGTCCTACCTAACTCTTCCGATAGCTTAGGGTAATTAATAGCTTGGAAACCTTCGCCTTGAGAGAACTTGTTAACTAAAGCATCGACAACAGCGTTCTCAGATGACGCTTGAGTCTTAGCTGGTAGCTTAGCCATTACGTCTGTCCAAGTCTCATCACCAGAAGTTATATATCTAACCATCTTCTTAACTGCTATGGTGTCATCAACACCTGGTGCGGTTAACGATTTGTATAACACATTCTTTTCGACGCCTTTCATATCAGCATATTGCTTCCTAGCCAATGCCCAGTTACTGCGCCACTCTTTAGGGTTCTCCATAACAATATCAGAACCTTGCTTGATTGATTCGTCAATCTTACTAACTAGCTCTCTGAACGCAGTTAATTCAGTTGCCTTCTTAGTACCACGACCGTAGATGAATCCATTAACCATCTGACGCAAGTCAAGCAGATCAGCGAATGTTCTACCGTCAACACGTTCTCTTATACGCTGAGCTTTCAACATAAATCGCTCTAACGTCGGTACATCGTCTATCTTAGTTTGCATTGCGTCTAGTACAGGGTCAATACCTAGTTTAGCATAATCAAATGACCACTTGTTTGCATCAGGCGTGTTAGCTGCTTGAGCTTTTATGTCTCCGTAAAACGACTTCACATCCGTCACATAATTATCTAGGTCTTTACTAAGGACTTTGTCAATTCGGTCCGGTACGAGCTCTCCAGAGGTCTTAATTAAGTCTTTTGCACGTTTATCTATGTCTAATGACACAATTCGTTTCGCAGTAGTATCTATTGTACCTACTACGTTCATTATTGCTTCACCACCTGGCTGTGTAGTGATGAAAGAGCTGATCTCCTTGCTACTCTGGCTTCCGTCCATGCTCATGACTCGCTCAGCTTGTTGAACTATAGCTGCAGCTTCGTCGTCAGATAAGGCCATCATCTCTTTAAGTGCTTGGTTAGCTCCCATCAAGTCGCCGTTCTTAATCTTACGGTAGAGTCCGGCAGTACCTTTGCCAACAAAACCTAACGCCTTGAAAGCAGGGAAGGCTATTGCATCACCTAACGCACTTGCTTGAGCTGCATCACGTGCTCTGGCACCAGCGATAGAAGCATTCAAGTCTTGCTGTATCTGAATAGCATTAACCATATAATCAGCTTGACTACCTATAGAAGCAGCCCCAGCTGCACCCATCATAGAACCAATTAAGCCGCCTGCTAACTTAACCTTAGCACCGCCAGGTACCTTAGCGCCTACTTTAGCACCAAATATACCGCCTGCAATAGCCGAGCTAATCTCACCGCCTTCAGCTTGTATAGATGCCCAAAACCCAGGGTCTGCATCGACTTTAGTACCATCTGGCATTACTGCCATCCAACGACCTTCGTCTGTAACAACGCCAATGTCAGGTCTAGGTGCAGCATCATCAGTTAACCCGTGCTCTCCTACATATTCTAGAGACACACCTAACTTCTCAGCTTGCTTTATGATACGTAGTCTACTAGCTAACTCTGCTTGTTTAGCTGTCTGCATAGCTTCACCGTTACCAGCCCAAGCTATAGTACGATCTGCTATTGAGACCATGTTAGGATAGACTGTTTCTAGCTTAGCTACAAAGTCTACTAAATCCATCTCTTTGTTACTGACTAGTACGTTATAAGCATCCACCTTACTGTTCAGGTTCTTCATTACACGTTGTTCAGCGTATTCGTCACTCAACTCTTCAGCTGGGTGCAAGAAGCTAGGTAGTGATGTTTCTTTCTTAAACTGCACTAACTCTGCTTGGTACTGCTCTTTTGCGTCCTCAACTAGCTCTGGAGGTACGACGAACGCACTAGGGTTGTTATCCTTAGAAGCTAATATCTCTTCAGCACGAGTAGCACTAATAGTGTCTAAAGTCTCAACTTTCTGTTCTTGTGGCTGTTGACCCATCAGATAAGCTTTAACTTCTTCTTCAGTAGCGCCTTGTGCAATAGCTGCTTGAATCTGTTTAGCTTTGTCAACAGTCTCTGCTATCTCTTCTTCGTCGTTACCTTGATTAGCTAAGTATGCACTAAGTTCTTCTTCAGACGCTCCTTGCTTCAGCGCCATATAACCTGCAAAGGCACCTGCAACTGGAGTAGAGTACAAACTAAAGTCTTGACGTAAAGTCTTCTCAGTAGGCTTTATAACAGCATATTCGATGCCTGACTTCTGCTTTAGTGCGACTAGCTTTTTAAACGCATCGAAAGGTGCAAGTTGCCCAGCTTTAACTTGATTAGTGATAGCTGTTGCTTCTGGATTACTTATGATGCGAGGAGACTGTAGAAACTCATCAAGCAAGTCGTCCTTATTTGGAGCTCCTTCTAAGTTGTTAAAGAAGTCACCTAACTGTGTAATCTCTTTAGGCTCAAATACGGCTTCTACTTCACCTGAACCAACACGCTTAACCTCAAAGTCTGCGCCTGACGCCTTAGCCACCTTCCTAGCTGTATCAAATACTTGAGTCTCGTACCATTTCTGTACGCCTGCGCCACGTTGCAGTTTGCCTAAAGAACCTTTAATCGGTATAGCTAACTGCTGCCGACCTTCATTCATAGCGTCTACTAACTCACGTTCAATACCCTTACGCAGCCATGTCTTCTGATAAGGTGACTCAGGAATGCTAGACTTACCGGCTAATAATTCATCTGCAAATTCGAAGATATCGTCTACATTTGCACCATTAGCGTGATCAGCTATAACTCCCATGAAGGCTTCTTGATCAGCTCCCGGCTCACCTAGTATTCTTGTTTCCTCATCAGTCAAAGGCACGCGACGTATACCGTACCCAATTTTCCTGCCTTGCTGATGCAAGTCTGACTGGACTTCTTGAAGGACACGAGTAGGTGCACCGTCTAGAGTATCATCGAACGTGCGAGTATGCATCAAGTAATTCTCTTGACCTGTAAAGTGCTCAGACGTATAACGAGAACTTCTACGCCTATCCTGCAGCTCACCCATAAAACGCATTAAATCATCGTCGTCTTGGTAGCCTAAGGTACGCGCATATTCTTTAGCAGGCTTTTCGCCCTCTTCTCGGTAGAGTCTTGCAATTTCTTCACTGTCTTTAGCAGTACCAGGCAAGCTCTGGCCGTCTTGCTTAAATGTGATAACTTTTTCTTTATAGGTGGGATTTGTTGCTTCATCGTGTAGACTAACCCAGTCAAACTGTGTACGGTCTTGTTCGACTGTCTCGAGAGTGTCTGCACGATTTGTTTCTAGCTTCTTAAGGCCTTCGTCATCGTATCGCGCAGCATCATCAATACCAAGTTTAGCAAAGCTAAGTTCATCTTGCTTAACTCCTTTCTTCTTGAGCATTGCTTCAACATTGCTTCCTTTGATAGTTTGCTTCTTAGGAAATGCGTCTACCACTTCTTTTAGCACTGACTTTATAGCACCCATTATATTTCCTCAGCGAATTCAATTGTTGCGCCTACGTTAGCGTTCATGCCATTCTCACGGTGTATAGTAACTAGCAAGTAATCACCAGGTGTTAAGTATATCTCAGTCTTGTCTTCGAATATAGCAGGTGTACTAAATGGAGTATCCTGCTGAAGTCGGTTACCGAAAATTAGAGCCGCTTTTGTAGTGTCGAAAGTAATCGGTGTGCCTGCAGCAGGATCAGCTTCTGCGTATTCTAGATGACCGTCAAGGTAGTCCACCCATACAGGGTCACTTATAGCTGTGCTGTCGCGAGTATTCCATAGCCTAACGAAAGACTTCTGGTCAGACCAAGCATTTGCAAATAGCATAACTATATCTTGTGTGTTTATTAGTGAGTTAAAAGTAGACTTAT
>Ga0070748_1000772_pt1 | contig 14982 bp, 10 predicted proteins | sample VirMetDEL_Nov_12_FD_77015 | JGI IMG/M metagenome (GOLD analysis project Ga0070748, IMG submission 77015) | Aqueous microbial communities from the Delaware River and Bay under freshwater to marine salinity gradient to study organic matter... | ecosystem: Environmental > Aquatic > Marine > Coastal... | reverse complement strand
CTACTGCTAAAAAAGTTGTCGATATTCCTGCAGTCACATCAGCCGCCATATCACTTGTCAATAACGCGCATCAGAAATTAGTGGAGTAATATATGTCAGGTCTTCTCTCCAATGCTATTTCTGGTTTGCAGGCCAGTCAAAATGCAATGCGCACGGCTGGACATAATATTTCTAATGCGAATACTGAAGGCTATTCGCGTCAGCAGGTTAACTACGCAACACGCCCAGAGCAAAGTATTGGTGGCGCGGGTTTTATTGGCTCTGGTGTCACAACGACATCTATTGAGCGCGTTGTAAGTGAGTTCGTTACCGCACAGCTTCGTTTAGATACTACCGCGTTTAATCAACTTGACAAATTTAATACCAATATTGGAAAAGTGGATAAGTTTTTCGCTGATAGTAGCACCGGTTTGTCAGGTGCGCTGCAGACATTTTTTGCGGCTATGCAAAATGGCTCTAATGATCCCGCATCGACACCTGCACGCCAACTTATAGTCACTGAAGCTGAAAGCTTGAGTATTCGCTTTAATAATTTGTCGCAGCGCACAACTGATATTGAAAAAAGTGTAAATACTGAAATCAGAACAATTAGCGCGCAAATGAATTCACTTGCGACATCCGTTGCTGCGCTTAATCAATCTATTGGCGAATTGCGTGCATCGGGTAGTGGTAACCCACCGAACGATCTCATGGATAAACGCGACGAAACCTTGCGCAAGTTATCTGAATTGGTATCCATTCAAGTGGTGAATCAGAGCAATGGTGATGTCAATGTATTTATTGGCAATGGTCAACCTTTAATCATAGGCACTCAAGCCAGTACTTTTACCGTATCCAATGATGGGAGCGTACAGTTAAAGGGTAATAACTCTAGCGCGGATGTAACCAAGCAAATTAATGGCGGTCAGTTGGGTGGGCTGCTGAGTTTTCGTGAAGAAGTGTTGCTTCCGTCTATAAATGAATTGGGTCGTATCGCGCTTGCATTGGCCGATCAGTTTAATCAGGTTCAACAGCAGGGAATAGATCTTGATGGTGATTACGGGCAGAGAATGTTTGGCGATATTAATGATCCGCTAATCGCCGCTAATCGTGTTGTGCATGGGGCAAACGCTGCACCCTTTGATCGTGTTATGTCAGTTGAAATTGACGATACCAATTTACTTACTGCAAGCGACTATCGCTTTGAAATTGCATCTGGTTCAAATAATTATTTGGTTACGCGCCTATCGGATAAAACGGTTGTTGAACAGGGCACTTTGTCGGGTGCCTATCCAACGTCTATATCTTTCGATGGCGTTACGCTTAACTTAACCAGCGGTTCATTCCAAGGGGGGGATAGTTTTACTATTCAGCCCACAAAAAATGGTTCGCGCGATATGCATGCCGAACTCAAGCGCCCAGAAGATTTGGCGTTTGCATCCCCAATACGCACGGCGACGAATACCAGTAATTCTGGCAGTGGTTTGATAAGTGCGGGTGAAGTCCTTGGGTTGCTGGACTCCGATGGCAATCGTTTGCCCGCCTTTTTGGCGGAAAAGAAATTATCGCCACCGATCATAATTCGTTTCACTTCTGATACCACTTATGAAGTCTTGGATAATACTGATCCGGCCAATCCTAAAGATTTAGTGCCTGCAATGCGCGATCAAACATTTGTACCTGGCGCGAGTAATGCGATTTTTACGACAGATATTGGCGAAACTCGGGTGATGGGTAAGGGCGAACGCAATGGGTTGCCTGATGGGCGTGCACCGCAAACATTAGATCCTTATTCTGTTCCGCCCAATCAGCCCATGAAGCCATCAAGTATTCAGCAATCTAATGGCTATTTGGCGGAGCAATTAAACTTTACATTTAGAGATCCTGCCACAGGTGCGGTTTCAAATAAAACCATCACCACCGTTTCTGGTGCGTCGGCATTGCAAACTGCTGCGCAAATTAGTGCGTTGCCAGGTGTTACGGCGAACGCATACACTACTGCCACAATTACGGATATTAATTTCGACTCGACGACTTATGCACCGCCCTTGCAGTTGTCAATTAATGGCGAAAATTTACTTGAGTATAATTTCAATAATACTGCCATGGGGTTTGAGGTACCTGACCCCAATGTGAGCGAAGTTGATTTTAATACTTATGTGGCGGCGCGGATTAATGAAAATCCTAATTTAAAAACCTTAGGGTTTCATGCGCAGAGTGGCAGTAATCCAATCACGGGGGCTCCAGAGCTGCGGATTGTCGCCAGTTCTGGCGTGAATATTGATATCCGTTTAAAAGCTACAGGTACCACCAATACTATCGATGTTAACGATAGTAGCGGCAATCCCAATGTGCGTTTAACTGGTGTAGATACCGGTGCGGGTGAACAAAGTGCTATTACTGTTGGCGGTCGTATTGATATCACCATGGCCAATGGCATTAGTATGCAAACATCGCCTACTAATAGCCCTTTATTTGGCGATAGTAGTGCGGCTGGTTTTGCCGCTTCGTCTTATGTTGGTTATCAGGCAGCGATCAGCGGTCAACCTAAAACAGGAGACACCTTTACCATTGGGTTTAACACTGATGCTAAAAATGATAACCGTAATGCACTGGTGATGGCCGAACTTGAAACCGCGGCGACTATGCAAGGCGGCACCCTAAGTTTTCATGGTGGTTATGGCAAGCTCGTCGAAGAAGTAGGCACCAAAAGTAGTCTGTCAAAAATTAATACAGAAGCGAGTAGGAGCCTATTAGAGCAAAGCCAATCGATGCGCGATGGCATTTCTGGCGTTAATTTAGATGAAGAAGCGGCAGATTTGATAAAGTTTCAACAGCTCTATCAGGCAAATGCGCAGGTGATTTCTGTCGCACGCGAACTTTTTGACACCTTATTGAATGCGCTTTAAACAATACCGGCAAGTTTGGTTTTTATGAATGCAACCTTGGATCGCTTTGTGCATTATTTAATGAAGTGGTGGAGTAGAGGCAAATAGTTGCCACTCCGCGGTAATGCCGTTACGACGGGAGCACATAATGCGTGTATCAACCTCACAAATATATAACATCGCAACCTTGGGTATGAGCCAGGCGCAAGCGGCTGTAACTAAAACCCAAGAACAAATGGCAACGGGTAAGCGCGTGCTGTCACCCGCTGATGATCCCGTTGCGGCAACGACTATCTTGCAATTGAATCAAGAGCTCTCACGCACGGAGCAATTAAGAAAAATATTGATGTGGCCGAGAATGGTCTCAATTTAGAGGAAACAAATTTACAGACCATTGTAGATTTGGTTCAGCGTATGCGTGAAATTGCGGTTTCTGCAGGTAATACCGCGGTCATGACCAAGGAGAACTATCAGTCTCTCGCGGCAGAGGTGGATACGCGTATTAGCGAATTAGTGAATCTGCAAAATACTCGTAATTCATCTGGCCAATATATATTTGCCGGATATCAAAGTGGCACTAAGCCTTTTGTGAGCGACGGTGGTGGAAACTATTCATATCGCGGTGATGAAGGACAACTGCGGTTGCAGGTTTCCACGTCCGTGAGCGTTGCAGTGAGCGATTCAGGTAAAAAACTATTTGTTGATGTGCCGAGTGGCCATAACACGTTCACCACATCGGCGAGCGCCAGTAATAAATCATTGCCACCCGCTATAATTTCCGTGGGGCAAGTATTTGATCAGGAAAAATTCGATAAACTTTACCCAAATGATTTGGTTGTTTCTTTCACCAAATCGGGCTCAGCAATAAATTTTAATGTCAGTGAACGCGCTTCTGGTAAACAGTTGCTGGTCAATCAGCCTTATATTCCCGGTGATGATATTGAGGTTGCCGGTGCGCGCTTTAAAGTATTGGGAAATCCTTATCCTGGCGAGGCCGCAATTGCAGGCAGCTTACCCTTTAGTGCTGCGCCGCCGTTAGCGGCAATCAATCCTGGGGATTCAATACGTATAACGGTGGGCGGTAAAACGGAACAGCTTACCTTCGCAGGCGGTGTTGCTATAGGAGATACCGCGGCATTTCTTGCTGAATTAAATACTGGCGCAGCTATCCCACCTACATTGCCTACGGGTAACGCTGCTAAGCTTGCCAACCTTGGTATTACTGCTACGGTGTCGGGTTTTGCGAGCCCTGTAGGGCAAAATATTTCTTTGAACGATGGCACTGGGGTTAGTGCTGCGGCCATTATGGGTAGCAATGGCACACGTTCAGTCAACCTTCCTTTTACGGCTCCCATTACGGCACATGATTTCACTGTCGCACCACTTACCTTTCAGTTGGAGGTAAACGGCAAGACTGAATCAATTACCTTTAACCAAAATATAACTAGCACCTTGGATCTTGCCGCTGCCTTTAATAGCCCCGCCAATAGTGCTCAGCTCGCGCGCCTTGGTTTAAGCGTGACGGAGCAGGGGATTATCTCCAATGCCAATAATAAGGTGACCATTAAAGGCGGCAATATATTTTTAGATGGCGTGACGGGTTTAAATACCCAAGAGGCGGGAACCTCTTCGACGCGCGGCGTACCGGTTAAGCCCGGGGATAGTTTTTTTATTGAGTCTACTGACAAGCAAGCGTTGCTCACCACGCTTGCTCGTTTTAGTGATGCGATGAAAAATGTCGATAACTCGCCAGAGAAAAAGGAGGAGCTAGCGAAGATGGTCGCGAAAACGCTAACCAATTTAGATAATACAATTACTAGTTTAGCTTCGGTGCAAGGGGAGGTCGGGTCGCGCTTAAATACCCTAGAAAGTTCAACCGAGTTAAATTTAGACATAACCTTGTTCAGTAAAACTGTTTTATCCAGTCTTCAAGATTTGAATTATGCTGACGCCTCTATTGAACTGTCTATGCAGTCCTTTGTACTAACAGCCTCTCAGCAGAGCTTTGCAAAAGTAAGTCAGTTAACCTTATTTAATTATCTCTAATCTTCTGTTAATAAGCTTAAGCATGGGCAAATAACCAATACAGAGTTTGGCGCGCTGTATTGGTGATGGTGCTCGTATTTACTGCCTAATTGCCCTAGGTATTACCTAAGCTCATCTCTACGTACAATTCTTATGCCCAAAGCGCATTATCTTTGCTACTCTTGGTTCATTACGTCGCTCTACCATTGTCTTGTTAAAAAGAGTTTTCTATGGATATGAATTCATTGCTAGATCCTCTCGCGCGTGCCCTCAGTCAATCTCAAGCGCTCTTATCCTTAGCGGAAGCAGGTGACTGGGAATCTTTTGAAACGCTCGTGCAGCAGCGCCAGCAGGGCCTTCTCTCACTCAGTGACGAGGAGTATCTCGAATCCTTAGCTAATGCGAACTTGGAGGCTAAAGCGGCGGGCATTATTCAAGAGATCCAAGGCATAAATAAAATGTTAGCGGTACTTGCAGAGCGCGACCGGGAAAAGGTTTCGTCAGATTTACGTCAGTCTACTGTTGCTAGTAAAGCAATTGATGCTTATGGTCAGTAATTTGGCAAAGTAATTGTTTTATATAACTTTTTTTATCGCCATTGATTAGTATCCTCGTAGAAAAGTTAGTGTTTACGTTAAAAAACCCCTAAAGCTATTCCTAGATGTGTCGATAACCTTGTTAGAAGTGCTGATTAGTCATTTGTCTCAGACTTCATCAACCGACACAGAGCAGCAAGACCTTAATGTGATGGTCACTGCTTAAGACATTAATCTAGGAGATTCATCATGGCTTTAGTAATTAACACAAACGTCGCCTCTCTGAATGCTCAACGCCAGTTGATGAATTCAGGCAACTCGCTTGATCGCGCCACCGAGCGTTTATCTTCCGGTCAACGTATTAACTCTGCAAAAGATGATGCTGCCGGCCTGGCAATTGCCAACCGTATGACATCGCAGGTTCGCGGCTTGGATCAAGCAATTCGTAACGCCAACGACGGCGTGTCGCTCATTCAAACAGCGGAAGGTGCGCTGTCGGAATCAACCAATATTCTTCAACGTATGCGTGAACTGTCGGTACAGTCTGCGAACGGTATTTATACAAAAAGTGACCGTAAAACACTGGATGCCGAGGTAAAACAGCTGGTATCAGAATTGGATCGTATTGCTAAAACCACTTCATTCAACGGCCAAAACTTGCTTGACGGCAAATTGGGTAAAGTTGAGTTGCAAGTGGGCTCAAGTGCTAATCAAACTATCTCATTGAAAGTCCCTGCGATGGATGCTAAGACCTTGGGTATGGGATCTACCAGCGTAGATTTGATTGGTGCAGAAACAGATTTGGCTTCATTTGCCACAACGAAAACCATTAGTGAGGGCGATATTCTTATTAATGGCCAGTCAATTGCGAAAGGCACTGAAACATTTGATGGTGCTGCAGATACAGCCCAAGACTTACTCGATTTAGTGAATAAGAATGTTCTGGGTGTAACTGCCTCTACTTATGCAGTGGCAAGTGCAACTGCAGCTGGCGATGGTATTTTGCTGTCATCGGAAGCTGTACAAGTGGCGATAGATAATCTAGATGGTACAACCACAACCATTAATGTCGGTGGTGGCACAAAAGGAACCAGTAGTTTAAGTGAGCTGGTAGATAAAATGAATGCTGAGGCGGGGGGGAAATTCAGTGTCTCTATCGGTGATGATGGCAAAGTCTCACTGTCTGCTGAAAATGTATCGGGCATAACTGTAACTGATTCTGCGGGCGCTTTAGGTGCTGGCATTACCACGGCTGTCACAGCCCGTCTTGTATTGAAAGCAGATAATAATGATCCAGTTACTGTGACTCGTGGGTCAACAGGCACCTTGGAGCAGCTTGGCTTTCTTGGCTTTAAAGAAAATGATAAGGCCGGGACCATAGAAGGGAACCCTGTTAATGCTACAGCAATAGCCGTTGGCGATTTAAAAATTAATGGTGTGAGTGTTGGTGCGAGCGATACCGGTGGTTTGAGCGATAAGCTTAAAGCAATTAATGCAGTATCTGATCAAACAGGCGTAACTGCTACGGCATTTGTCTCAGCCACTTTAGATTTTGCTAATGTTGATTTGGGTGATGTTGGTGCGGAAGATGGCGTTTTACTGAACGGTGTCGCGATTGATTTTTCTGCGGTAGCTACGGGCGACTCAATACAGGAAATTGTTGATGCCTTTAATGCGAAAAAAGATAGCACTGGTGTAACCGCAGCACTCTTGGGGACACGGGTTGTTCTTGAGGGAAGCGTTGCTAGTCTGTCATTTGCCTCGGATGGCACCGCAGGTTCATGGGCTGGCCTGGAGACTGCGGGCGTTAAGTTAGTGGAAGGTAATGCTGCTGCTGCAACAGCCTTAACAGATACATTGGTTTCAGCTGGTGGCATCAAGTTAACTAGCAATAATGGTAATCCCATCTCTGTTGATGTTAAAGATGCTGCGGCTGAAGCCATTACTGGTTTGGTTGATTCAAATGCCAGTGCTGGCGGTGCATTCGGTGCTTCAATTGCCTCTTTAAGCATTGATACCCAGGCTAATGCACAAAAGGCGATTAAGATTATTGATAATGCTTTAACTACAATCAGTGATGTGCGTGCAGAGTTGGGGGCGGTGAACAACCGTTTAGACTTTACGGTATCAAACTTGGCGAATATCTCCGAGAAAACCTCTGCCGCTCGTTCACGTATTACCGATGCAGACTTTGCGGCAGAAACAGCAAACCTAAGTCGTTCACAAGTGTTGCAACAGGCGGCTTCAGCCATGTTGGCTCAGTCAAATGCGCGTCCACAACAAGTGTTATCTCTTCTGAGATAAGTTGACTAGTCTCTCCACTGAGTTCAGTTAAATTGAACTCGGTGGAGAAACTCCTTAGTGAGGATTAAGGTATGAACGAAATCACTAAAGTCACTGCGAGTCCGACGTCGGTTGCACCGGTGTCGGCTTCGCCACAGGCGGGCAGTGCAAAAGGTCAAAAAGTCGGCAATGATTTGCCGCTTGCCGCTGTTGCGGCAAAACCCGAACCTAAAGAACCTGTCAATTCACAGGCGATTGAGGAGCGAGTTCAGGCTGCTGTTGCGCAAATGAATGAATATATTCAGTCCACGCAACGGGATCTTAACTTCAGTTATGACCCTAATTCAGGCGAGACAGTTGTTAAGGTTTTAGACCGCTCTACACAAGAGGTTATTCGGCAGATTCCCGATGAAACTTTTTTGCGTATGGCGCAAACCTATAACCCAGATGAACCCGGAAGGCTGTTTAGTGCAAAGGCTTAATAGCCTTTAAAAACAGTAAGTTAAAGGTTTTTTTTGTTGTTGAAAAAAGAGAGTGGCTTATGCCTCTCTCTTTTTTTTCGTCTGGCGTTTTTGAAAAAAATGATTTAATTATTTTTCAAAAAGTTAAATCTATGTAAGGGTATTAACCTGATATTTGGTGTGCTTTTTACGGTGTACTAATTTAATTTTTACCTTCTTATTATCTGCTAAAAAAACTCCTTGAATATGTGTTGGCATAGTCTGTGCAAAAACTCGTTTAGGCAGCTCGTATAGAAATCTTGTTGACGTAATTTCTTACAAACCTTGCCACGAAGTTCTCACAGACCATGCAATGCAGATTGTCTATGTCACTGAGCTTCATCAGTCGGCTTGTCACAGGAAAGCACTGTGAACAGGAACAATCATTAGGAGATTTATTATGCCTTTAGTCATTAACACCAATGTCGCTTCCTTAAATTCACAGCGTCAATTGATGAACTCGGGAGGTGCGCTAGACCGCGCGTCAGAGCGGTTGTCCTCAGGGCAACGTATTAACTCTGCTAAAGACGATGCGGCTGGTCTTGCCATTTCAAACCGTATGACCTCGCAAATTCGAGGCTTGGATCAAGCCATTCGAAACGCAAATGATGGTGTGTCACTGATTCAAACTGCAGAGGGTGCGCTGCAAGAATCAACCAATATCTTGCAGCGTATGCGTGAGTTGTCGATTCAATCCGCTAACGGTATCTATTCAAATGCTGACCGATCGACACTGGATGCTGAGGTGCAACAGCTTATTCAGGAGTTGGATCGTATTGCCACATCGACCTCGTTCAATGGGCAGAAATTATTAGACGGTTCACTCGGAAAAGTGAACTTGCAAGTTGGCTCTGATGCCAATCAGACCATCACCATGAAAATACCTGCAATGGATGCAAAAACCCTCGGTATGGGCTTTGTGGGTGTTGATATGCTTGGCGGACAAATGGATTTGGTTGGTCCTCCGGCCTTGGTACTGAATGAAAATGATGTGCTCATTAATGGTCAATCGCTGGTAAAAGCGCTGGAAACCTTTGATGGCGCTACAGATACTTGGGATAAGTTAATTGGTTATATTAATACCAATGTGCAGGGAATAGATGCATCTAGCTACGCTCAAGCAACGGGAACCGGTGTCGGTACAGGGGTGCTTGAAAACGGTGGAATCTTCGAGGTTACTATTACTAAGTTGGATGGTTCCTCTAGCGTTATTCAAATTACTAACACGCAAAATATTAAAGAGTTGTCAGAAAAGATTAACTCAGAAAGTGGTGGCTTGCTGAATGCGTCTATAGATGACAATGGTCGCTTAAGCCTTGCCGCGCAAAATGTTGCAGGCTTGACGATTGTGGATGCAACCAATGCGGGCGGATCTATAGCGGGTACCTACAACGGTCGCTTGGTGCTTGAGTCAGAGCATGGTGATCCTATCACTATCACACGCGGTTCAACTGGCACGCTCGTACAGCTTGATAAGCTTGGCTTTAGAGAGAATACCAATGCTGGTCAAGTAGAAGGGGTCGGTATTACCACACCGGCTGTAGCGTGGAATGTGGGTGATCTAAGTATTAATGGCGTTAGTATCTCTAACAAAGATACTGATAGCCTTGCGGGCAAGATTGCAGCAATTAATAAAGTGCAAGAGGATACTGGTGTAACGGCACAAGCCTTTGTTGCCACCACACTGGATTTTAGTGGGATTGATTTGACCACTATTGCGAGCCCTCTGTTGATGAACGGTGAAGCTATTGTTATTAATGGTTTAACGACAATTGCTGATGTAGTTAATGCATTCAATGCGAAGAAAGATACCACTGGCGTAACGGCAACGCTTCTTGGGACGCGCGTAGTGCTTGAGGGCAATGCAGCTGCTATTACCTTCGGTACTGATGGTACCAATGATGGCTTAACAGATTTGAATGCGGCTGCATTACAGATTCAGTCGGGCACAGGCGCAGCAGCAACCATAGGTGCAGTAACGGAGACCGTACCTGGTGGTATTAAGCTGACCAGCACTAACTCTTCGCCCATCAGTATTAAGCTTGGCCCAAATGCTGTAGCCGCGACTATGGGATTGTTAGAGTCTAATGTTACAGCCGAAGGCGCCTTTGGTACGGCTATAGCCTCTATCAGTATTGCGACGGCTCAAGGTGCGCAGAAAGCCTTAGGCGTAATTGATAAAGCTTTATCAAGTATCAATGAGGCGCGCTCACAGTTAGGTGCTATCAATAACCGTCTTGACTTCACCATGTCTAACTTGGCGAACATATCGGAAAAAACATCTGCATCTCGCTCGCGTATTGTAGATGCTGATTTCGCGGCAGAAACGGCTGCCTTAAGTCGCTCGCAAGTCTTGCAGCAAGCGGCACAGGCGATGCTTGCACAGGCAAATGCACGGCCGGAGCAGGTGTTACAGCTATTGAGATAGCATTTGAGATATTCTTTACATCGCTTAAACCGCAGGAAACTGCGGTTTTTCTTTTTAAAAAATTCAAACCTAGCATTAAAGTGCACAAGGAATATGTTCGTTTTAATTTTCTAGTGTGGCCCGCTTTGTGCTGTTTATATTTATATCTATCTAAATGTACTTATAGCAGCAGATTGAAGGTGATTTTTAAAAAAAAGCGGCAAAATAGGCTAAAGTTTGCCCGTAGCTTGCCGCTAACATTCATATGGCGGTAAATTTGAGGCCGGAGGCGTTATGATTAGCAGTACATCAAATACTACGAGCAATGCATCGACAGGGTCGAGCATTATCAGCGCCTTGGGCACAGGTTCAGGTATTGATAGCAATAAACTGGCTGATCAGCTCACTGAAGCTAATAAGATGGTTCAAGCTGGAAGGCTTACCACCAAGAAAACACTGCTAGAAACACAAATATCCGATTATGGTATGTTGCGTAGCTCTCTCTCTAAGTTACAGACTGCTGCAGGATTACTCGGCAATGCGGATACCTTCAACGCCAAATCTTTATCTATTCCTGACACTAAATTAATCGGCATTACCAAGCTGAATGCTTCAGCAGGTGCGGGCAATTATCAGCTGAAAGTAGAGCAAGTGGCTCAGTCCCAATCAGTGAGTTCAGGGACTTATGACTCACTGACTTCACCGGTGGGCAAGGGCACGCTCACGCTGCGTTTAGGTGAGTGGAATGATGCCCTAAATGATTTTACCGTTGACTCAACTAAAACCGGTGCAACCATCACCATCGATGACGGAAATAATTCTTTAACTGGGCTGCGTGATGCTATCAATAAGGCTGCTATTGGCGTTTCTGCCAGTATCGTGAGCGATGGTGGTTCTTATAAGTTGTTACTAACTGCAAAGTCTGGCGCGAAAAATGAAATTGAAATTACGGCCGCTGAAGATCCCAGTTCACTTGGGTTGGCGAGTCTTAATTTTAATGAGACCACTTCCAATCTAACCCAACAACAAGGTGGTTTAGATGCAAAAATCCGCGTTAATGGGTTACTGGTCAATCGCGAATCGAATCAAATTAAGGATGTAGTTGCAGGCCTTGAGTTCGATTTGTTTACAGCATCTTTAACAGAAACTATTAGCGTTACTGTTTCTGAAGATAAGGCTGTTGCGGAGCAGACAATCCGTGATTTTGTGGCGGCTTACAATACTTTTAAAACTGAAGTTGAAAAGCTGGTTGGATTTGATGCGGAGCTTGATGACTATGGCAGTTTACATCGTGATCCTTTAGCAAAGAATTTAATGCAAGGTGTTCGCAATATTCTCTCGTCAAGCGTGAGTGGGTTGAGCGATGGTTTTACTAGTCTCTCCAATTTAGGTATTCGCACCGAGTTAGATGGCTCATTAAAAATTAAAGAAGTGGAGGGCAATACAGGCTTTCGTGCGGCCATTGATAATAATTTTGCGTTAGTGCGCGATTTGTTTATTCCTAAGACTTCTTCATCGGCAACGAATATTGTTGTCAATAAATTCTCTGCACAGAGTCAGCCGGGCACTTATGACGTGGCTATTACTCAGCAGCCTAGTAAGGGTAAATTAACGGGAGGTGATCTTCCTGTTTTTCCTGTGGATACGGGTGTTAAGGATTATTCCTTTAAGGTTAAGATTGACGGCATTGAGTCTAATTTAATTACTCTGCCTAGCAATAAGTCTTATTTGACTGGCGAAGCCTTGGCTGCAGACATGCAAAGTCTTATAAACTTGGATCCTAATTTAAAAGAAGTGCGCTCGGTCGTATCTGTGAGCTTTACCAATAATAAGTTGGTATTTACGTCAGACTCTTATGGCTCTACCAGTCAGGTGGCAGTTTCTAATGTGGGTGCCGATATTGGTGAAATAGGCATAACCCTAGCGACGGGTGCTAAGGGAACCGATGTCGGCGGAAGCATTAATGGTAAGGCGGCCTTTGGTTATGGCAACGTCTTATTACCCGCCTTGGGTGATGCGTCGGAGGGGCTAGGTTTAACTATTCAGCCTGGCGCCACTGGCGGCACTATTACATTTTCGCGCGGTTTTTCCGGCACTATGACCAATATGATTAATGACTACCTTAAAACGTCTGGAGTCATAAAAGATCGTGAAACAAATATCAATAAAGACATAGTGCGTGTTGAAAAAGATGAGACAGATTTAAATCGTCGCAGTGATGCATATAGGGCGCGCTTGATGGCGCAATTTCAGGCAATGGAATCTATAGTGCGTTCGTTGAATTCCACTGGCGATTTCCTAGATGGGATACTCGATAGATTGCCATTTACATCAAGTAATAACTAATAGCTATTGAGCACAATAAAAAGCCACTCAAGGATAACTTGGGTGGCTTTTTTGTGTTGTCTATAGCTGCGCGGGCTTAATAATTGATAAGTTCGCCACTGCGATAGTCTTGAATTGCCTGCTCAATTTCATCTGTCGTATTCATAACAAAAGGGCCGTATTGTACGACGGGTTCGTTGAGCGGTTTGCCAGAGATCACTAAAAAGCGTGCCTCTTCCTGTAGAGAATAAACGCTTAGTTGATCGCCTTTACTTAATATGCCCGCATTTCCTTTGGTTAATTTTCGCTTGTCTTCGCCTATTGCAATATTGCCTTCATAGACATATACGAACGTGTTGTGATCCTCTGGTGTTGCGTGATGAAACTCTGTGTTACCCGGCAGTTGTAGATCCCAATAAATGGCTTCGGTTGTTAGGCCCTGAATGGGGCCGCTGATGATATTGCCAGCAATAAATGCGCTATTGGCAATGACCTTTATTCGCCCGCCCTGAGGCAGGTTGGCAGAGGGGATGTCCTTTGCTGCAATGTCTTTGTAGTGTGCAGGTTTCATTTTTTCCGCAGCGGGTAAATTCAACCAGAGTTGAAAGCCGCGCATCAATCCATGCTCTTGCTGGGGCATTTCTGAATGAATAATCCCGCGACCCGCCGTCATCCACTGAACATCACCGCTGCGTAGATGACCTTTGTTGCCCATATGATCTTGGTGCAGCATGTGCCCATCCAACATGTAGGTAACGGTTTCAAAGCCGCGGTGCGGATGTGAAGGAAAGCCTGCGATGTAGTCATCTGCGCTGCTGCTGCCGAATTCATCAAGCATTAAAAACGGGTCGAAACGGGCAGTTTGCTGCTGACCCAAGCTGCGTTTAATCCGCACACCTGCGCCATCGCTGGTTTCGCGACCTTGAATAATTTGCTGTAGTTGCCGTTGCATAAGATGTCTCCTTAGTAATGATTATTCCCTAATCTGAGCGGCTAAAAAATTATCGGGTATGGATGCAGTGTTTAGGCTGCTGCACCTTGCTTAATTTCAACTTTGGCCTGAGTAAAAGCATCATCTTTTTGACCCATGTTCAAACCTTCCGCATAGATAAACTGGACATTTTTCAAACCTAAAAAGTTCAAGAAAGTCGTTAAGAATTGGGTCTGCGAATCTGAAGGCAAGCCTTTGTGAATGCCGCCACGAGTGGCAATAATATAAACGGGTTTGTCGTTTAATAAGCCCACTGGACCGGTTTCAGTGTACTTAAAGGTGACGCCCGCACGAGCTATATGGTCGAAATATGCCTTTAAGCTTGAGGGAATGCCAAAGTTATACAATGGCACACCAATGACTATGGCATCTGCGGCTTCAATTTCAGCAATGATTTTATCTGAGTAATCAATTACTGCTTGCTGCTCTGATGTGCGACCTTCTGCCTGTGAAAAAAGCGCTTGCACTCGCGTTGCATCTAAGTGCGGCACAGCTTCCTTGGCTAAATCGCGTAGGGTGATAGTGCCGCTAGGGTGCTCTGCTTTCCATTGTTGGACGAACTCTTGGCTTAAAACACTTGAGTTTCCATTGTCACCAAACAGGCTGCTATTGATCTGTAATAGGTTTGTCATTGTGAAGATCCTCATGGTTGATCTGACGTAATCTGTGGCTTTATTGCCATGAGGCTATTAAATGATTTGACGAGTGAATGATAAATAGTGATATTTGGTGGATATTGATCTAATAATTGGATGAGTTGCTATGAGTCTTGAGTCAAAAATGCCTGCGGTGAGTGGTATTAGTGAAAATAAAGTCACCCTAGAGCAGTGGCGTGCGCTTTTGGCTGTAATAGACGCAGGTGGCTATGCTAAAGCAGCGGAGCTGTTGGGGAAAAGTCAGTCCTCAGTTTCCTATGCTATTACGCAACTTGAATCGGCACTGGGGGTAAAAGCATTCAACCTGCAAGGGCGCAAAGCCGTAGCGTCGCCAGCGGGAGAGTTGTTATATAGACGCGCCAAATTATTGTTAGAGCAAGCAGAGCGTTTGG
>Ga0070748_1000771_pt1 | contig 14985 bp, 10 predicted proteins | sample VirMetDEL_Nov_12_FD_77015 | JGI IMG/M metagenome (GOLD analysis project Ga0070748, IMG submission 77015) | Aqueous microbial communities from the Delaware River and Bay under freshwater to marine salinity gradient to study organic matter... | ecosystem: Environmental > Aquatic > Marine > Coastal... | reverse complement strand
TTCGTTGTCTACTGGTCGTGGCTTCAATTCTATTACTGCACTATTACCCGTACCCGTAACAACTGAAAGAGCCACATTGACGCTGGATCTCTCATAGTCGTCACTTACAACTGGAGCTATGCCAGGAAACGTCAGTGCTCCAGCCGAGGAAGTATTAGCCTGAGTACCCCCCGCGCCGGTCAATACGTGCGTTTGACCAACAGCACCCGTCGATGCCGCATTAGCCTGGGTAGAATCGGCACCTGTTAAATCCCCCACCTGTAGTATTGCACCGGCAGTGGAGGTATTTGCTTGGCTGGAGCCGGCTCCCGTGAGTACGTTTGTCTGAACCAATGCACCATTAGCAGAGGTGTTGGTTTGTGTAGAGTTACTCCCAGTAAGGTTATGCCCCGGAGTTGGTGGTGCAAAGCTCGTCTGGATTAATGGAACAAAAATAATCCCTGGATCTGCGTTTAATTCAGCGTGTTCTTTTTCAGTCAACCCTTGGTCGGGATGGTCGAACAAGAACAGTGGTCCTATCGAGCCATCCCATGCTCTAACATTATCCTGCGATCGATTACCCAAAGACAGCGTATTGGTGACTACCGTGTATGTCCCGGTTGACGCCCCAAGTACAGATACATCTGCTGCGCCACCATTTTTATACAGGCTTGGAGTGTTTCCCGTTGCTCTCTGATCGTGTGTTAAGCCGTAACAATTCCACTTGTTTAATTCTATGCCTGTTCCTGCAGCTACCCATGCCCACGATCCGGCTGCGGTCGTAGCATATCGTGCATAACGCATTTCCTCACTGGCAGCGTTAGAGGCGTAAAATAAATCTTCTTGAGTAAGGCCAGATACGTTACGTTGGAATACTCGCCCAAAGCCGCCGCCGCCAGCACTAACTGCATAGACAAAACTAACGAAAGAGCGAAATCCTACGGTAGTTGAAAATGGGGGGCCATCTACACGATCAGTTGTCCCCGTTCCATGCGATGTGCCGAAGCCGAGGGATGTACCAAACTTACCGGGGCGGCGTTTTGGAGTACCATTGTATAGGGCAGTACCTGTCCATCCCTTGTCCTTTGTCCAGAAAAGGCCATTACCTAAACTGACGTAGACCAAGCCTCTTTTTAGCCAGTACGGGCTAAGCGGTACAGGACTGTTTGGCAGCAGAGACATGAGTACCCCTTAAGTGTAGTTGCCAATTTTAGGGGTCGCATAGACAGCAGAGCCTGAAGCGGCCAGTCCGGCTGCTGTAGTAGTCGCACAATTTTGTGATATGAACAGGGCGTAGTGAGAGGGCAATGCTCCGCCGAACCTTGAGGCTATGCCTGCGCACAATTTCTCAAACACATCACTTGCTGTCGCAGTTACAGGTATCTGGGCAATAAGCTCACAGACAGCATCACGCTTTTGCACATCGGAGAAACTTAATGCCCCCTCCGTACCAACGGTGCCTGTAGCGGTTGCCGGCCAGGTTGGAGTGTCGTTCAATGCGGGGATCACATAGATATTGATAAACCCGGCAAAACGTGCAGTTGCGGGTGTGACGAATTTGACCCCGATCTGCATATCCAGGTATTTGTTACTGGTGTTGTCAAAGGCTGCGCTGGACCAACCAGCCAACCCATTTTGCGATGAAGCAAGCGAATGCAGGTTAGTGACGGTTAGAGCTGCGCTTGCAGCGTTTCCACCAAGAATTGTCCCAGCCATACTATTTACCTATGAGTCAAATTAAAGTAATCGGGGGCAATGCCCCCGATATAAGTCACTGCACGTAGGATCAGGTTGGTTGGTTCGAGGTGTAAACCAGTGCCGGGAAGTTGACCGGGTTGCCAGCTACGATTGCCTGATCACTGGTTTCTTCCGTAATCCACAACACTTTGCTGTTTACCGTGTCGAGGAAGGCAAGGTGAGTATTTGCACCGCCGCCGCTTGCGTTAGCTGATGCGTCACTTGAACCGGCAGCGAATGAGCAGGTTCGTGGAGCACCCGAAGCTCCTGCCAATGTGAAGTTGGTCGTGCTGATGGTTGCTTCAGCCAGGATAGCGGCGTTTACCGTTGCGTAGCTGTCATTCGCTGTGTAGGCGCTGATGGCAGCAATCTTGTTGCAGTTGGTTTTGATGTATGCAGGACCATTATCCAGTACATCTATGTGAGCCCATTTAGCCATGATCGTGATCTCTTAAAGTGGAAGAAGTGTTCATTATAGGTGATACCTATATTTATTTCCCTGCGTATTTTCTTGAATACGTTTGTGTGCTCATAGGTTACCGAGCCTCCAGCCTTCAGCGGCAGACACCCATGTCAGTGTCGTCGTGGCATTGGCAGTATTGAGCGTGAGATCTGCGGCGGCGCCCATAATGGTCTGTCCATTACGCGCCACGGTGATATTGTTGGTTGTAATCGTACCCTTATAGTGGGTGATGATTACGGCAGCCGTGGCCAGTGTCGGGGCGGGGGGCAATGTCACTGTCACCGGCCCGGCTGTTACATCGACGAAGTAGTGAAACTTCGGCGCGGCAGTGAAACTGGCTGCCTTGATTTCCTTGGTTACGCTCGGTGCACTTTGCAGGCGCCCGACGAAATTGCGTATGTCAGCGATCTTGGCGTTGGTGATTGCTGTGCTGCTATCGACATAGATTCGTGCGACCGGGAACGCCCCCACAGGGAGCACCGGGTCCACGACATCGCCATAAGGGACCGTGAGCAGTCCTGTCCCTACATACGCCGCTTTCACTCCCGTCGTTGCAGTGCCTGTCGCTATAGCGAAACCTGCGCCGAAAGGGCCGACGTAAATGTAGGCAATGTCATACCGCGCCAGTGTCGAGGCCGGCGGGGTTTCCACTGTAGCAACAAGGTCGGTGCTAACAAACGCGCCGTCCTGCAAACTGGCAATGTTCGGGTACTGAAACGCCCGCACGGGAGAGTCTTCCCTATCCGGATTCAGTCGTGATTCATCGCCAACTGCCGCGCCTTCGAGTGCAATGCCCATGTCTATCGCACTAGCGCCCTGGGTCACTTTGCAGCCGTACACCGCCATCGCCCCTGCGACCGCATAAATGATGGCCGTCGGAGCAACCGCCAGTTGCTTGGTCTGCAGGCTGTTCATCCGGCTGTTAAGTGCCGCTATCTGGTCAGTGGTGCTACTCACTGGCTTCACCCGCTGCAGGCGTCTGCTCAATCATTGCCTGCATATGATGCGTGACAACGGTCAGAATGCCGGTGGCCAAATCTTCGGTCAGGCGGTTGTGCACATTGCGTTCCAGTGCACTGGTAACGAGTTGGACCACTTTAGTAAATTCTGCTGATGTCATATGGATCTCCTGTACCCATTATAATATAGGGAATCCCTATAATTTCATACCCCGGCACGACTGAGTAGGCTCATTCAATGGAGAACTCGTAAACGCCTAGCAGCGTGCCTGTGGTGGGGTCATATAGTTTCATCACTTGTCCGGGGACTCGTGTCTTGATAATTTTGCTTTCGCCAAAGTACGCATCGCCCTGAACAACAAGGGCCCTGGCTCCGTTGCTTCCGGCAGCCCATACACCCACACCGCCCGTAGTTGCAGCCCCGGACCACACACCTACCCCTTTCCCCACAAACGACATTACACCAATGCCTCGTTCGCTGAAATCTTTTAAGACCTCAATGCCTGGTTGCGTTGTACCACCTGGAGAAATAAAAAGATGAGTTCCGCTCGTGGGTATTTTGCCGGCGCTATCGCGCAACTGAATCATTTGAGCTGATACGGTAAGTGGGGTCAGTAATGCCAAAATAAATAACAGTAAACACTTCATGAATAATCCTCTTAGCCTTTAATGGCACTAAATATCAACGGCTGAACCGACCAACCAACCAATCAATAAAATTCGTACTCATAACTCCCGACAAGAGCATGGCTGGTTGTATCGTAAACATTGAGCGTGTGCCCGTTGGCCCGGGCCTTATACATTTTTCCTGCAAGCTGTAGGTCATATCCTGACGGGTTGTTTAGAATTGTCGTGTAATTGGTTACGTTCAACGCCCCATTATGGTTTACTGTACCGTTGAATGTTGCAACCCCCGCGACTACCAAGGTACTTCCTAACGATACAGGGTTGGCTGCAATTACAAATGCGCTCGCATGATATCCGTCAACCGTATCCGCATTTAGGTTTGTCACAACTGTTGTGTTTGTCATGGTCATCACACCGTTTACAGACAATGCTGTTCCACCTGCCGGAGCGTATGCGTACACCCCAGTACCTCCAGAGGCACCCAGAAAATATCCCGCAATACCGCCGGAGGCATTACCAAAACCACCAACAGCAACTCCAGAATTGGTTTGCGCGCTTAGTGCTGTGCCGATATTAGCTGTAGTAAATATCCCCGTACCGGCGTTTGCTCCTTTGTTGACAATTATGCCTGTAGTCGTTGTCGGAGGGTTTACTTGGACTGATGCGAGCCCCAACCCGTTATTGTAACTTCCTGAAAATACGGCTTGTCCAGCAGTAACCAGGTTGCCAGCAAATGTTCCGGTTGATGCAGATATGTCTCCCGAAAAGGTACCGGTAGCCGCGTTTAATGTTCCCGAAAATACGGCATCCCCTGTAGTTGCACTGATGCTGAAAGTTAATACGCCGTTCTTGGCACCAATCAATCCGTATTCAGTAATGGCGATGCCCGAGCTGCCTGCTCCGCCGGTGATTGCTCCAGTACTTGTGTTCCATGTAAGCGCACCAATTTTTATAGCGCCGGTGTCTCGCGGCTCGATTGTTCCTTTAAGGACCGTATTACCAGTTACTTCGAGTGCGTCTTTAAGTGCTTTACCTGCAGCGGCATTCGCCAAGATAGTGTTCATTGACACACCATCAACAGTGACGCTATTTGTAATGATACTACCCGCGCTCAATGTGCCGATGAAGGTTCCGCTGGTGGCTGCAATAGCCCCCGAGAACGTCGCCGCTCCTGTGGTCGCGTTCAATACAATCGCATTCGTCCATACTCCTGCATTGGTATGGTACCCCATCGCAAGTCCGGTAGCAGATAGCGCAACGGCGCTTCGAATATTGCCTGCATATGCGGCAATGTTGGTAAACGGCACAGCGTCTTTGTGCATCATGGCGACATACGTCGGCATCGTCTTCATGACGTAATCCGAGCCGAAACCCAGGAGTACGTTACCGACCCCCGCTGCAAGGGTCGCATTCAAGGACGCAGTTGTCAGCGCGCCCATTGCGGCGGTCCCTATATCTGCCAGCGTGCCGGCGACGCCCGTCACCGTGACACTGCCCGCGATAACGGAGCCCGCAGTGATGGACCCGAGCACCGTGAGATTGGTGCCATCGAAACTGAACTTCGGTGCAGTGCTGCCGCCAAGGGTGATGGTGCCATTGTCCAGATCATACGCAGACCCGGCACCAGCCCCCCAGTTATTGCTGGTGATCACGCCGGTCTGGATAACACCACCGCGTATGCGCGTAAGCGAGGGATGGACGCCTCCGGTCACCTGGCCAGTCTGATCGCGCCACACGTCCAGGAAAGTCACAGCGCCAACCATCGCAATGTTCTCGGCCTGGATTCGAATGGCCTCATCAGAAAATTGGATCAATGTTTTCAACCGGGCGGAATCGGCCTTGCCCTCGACCAGGGTTTCGAGATCCGCAACTCGTGCCAGCAGATACTCAATGATCGCTTGGGGGTTTTCTGCTGCGGATGGCAGCGTGGCAACGGGTGCTGCCGCCGTTACCATCCCGATTGATTTCTGACCACGAATAAGACTCATGCGGGTCCAGCTATAGTGAGTGGAACGATGAAACTTCGGAGATAGGGAGTTGCCGCCCCGTTCGTTGTTTTGCAAACTAGCGCGCACGAGATCGACGCCCAGGTCATGTTCGCCGGGATATTCACTGCGATCGTGCCGGAGTAGATGAACTCGTCCCCAATCTGGGTGAAGTCACTGGCCATGATTTCGACCGCATTCGTCAGAGGCCCGAGCGCCGGGAAATAGTGTGCAACGCCCCCCGTCTGATCCGCTTGCGTGGTGCCTTCAGCCCCGCGTTCTACCACCTCGAAATAGTATTGCCCGTCGAACTTGATCCCGGAGTGGCGGATAACTTCGCCATTCACCCAGATCAACTTGAATTCCGGCAACCGGCTATCAGCAAAATCGGCCTCGGCAATGTGGATCGTATCCCCCGCATTGGGGACGAATGGCAGATTTTCACCGTGAGGCATATACAGTTCCGTGGGGCTGGATTCACGGACCTTATAGAACTGTGTCATGCCGTTAATTACAGAATCGATTTGCATCCACCAGCGGCCGGACAGATCAATGTCCTGCCCTGAAGTATTTGAGTACATCACCTTGCCGATGGTGCTACCCGATACTACGGGCAGATCGAAGGTGCCCGAGATCCCTGCGCCAGGATAGCGGTACAACTTCGTGCCAGTGTCGGCCCCCAGCGCCAGCGCATTGGGAACTTCAGCAGTGCTATAAAATAACATCAACCGGTCAGGCTTCACGCCCACACCATCAAAACCGACGCTGACCCGGATATCCGCCGTCGCCTTCTCGCGGTTCGCGCTGATGAACAATTGCGGATTGACTGGCGGGCTAATGCCGATTTCCGCCAACATGCTATACGTGCCGAGGGACGTTGTGGCGGTTTCCGCCCAGTCGCTGTAGATCCCATCCGCCGGGTACACACTTCGTACCCGTACTTGGTAGGTCCCAATCTCCGCTGTTGTCACCTCATGCTGGTTGCGCGGCGCGTTGTACAGCGGCTGCCAAACACCGCTGTGCCGGGCTAGTTGATACTGTACTTCGTATGATATGACACGTGGGTCAACGGAGTTCGTGAACTTGAACACCAAATTGACAACGTATGCGCCAGAAGAATTCATCACCACTGTAGCGATCAGGCTGAGTCCTGTTGGCGCGTGCCTCGGAAGTGACGCATCGAATGGATCACTGAGGGGCGCCAGTGCTGTACCCAGGCGCAGGCGGTTATCTGTGGCCTTCAATATCCCGAGATCCTGCAGCTCCCCTACAGTCGGTGATCGATCCCTGTCATTCCTGGACTGGCCGAATCGTACCTGGCCGGCGTCATGCACCGCCTGCAGATACTTGCGCAGCGGTTCATCAAGACCGGCAGGGACTTTCGGAAGTGCGGGAATCCCGGTGCGAGCGACCATTAGTCCCCCAGTTCTTCAATGAGGGAGATCAAGACAACCGTGGCGGTACCCTCGATCTGGATGATCCATTTCTCGGTTACGTCCTTTTCGGGCAGCACATGGTACTGCTGGGTTAGTACGAACGAGTAGGAGGCTTCACCGTGGAAGATCGTGAGTTGCCCCGCTAACGGGGTTGCAAGCATCTCCAACCAACCGAAATTGACCGGCTCGGGCACCGTGAACTGTTTGCTTTTCCATTTGTATGTCAGCATCGCGCCGTTATCCCATTTGCCGATATCGGTGCCTTGTTTGATATACAGCGTGCCATCCGGGTGCTGGAACACCGATTCGCTATAAACTGAGGTGGTGGTGAACGCGGCCTTCCCCCCACGCGGATCGAAGATGAATCCCGCTGCGGTTTCCCCACTGCCGTAGAATCCAACATACCGCCCATCCTGCACCCCGCCAATAATTGTTGTCGGCTGGTACAACGCCCATGTATCACGATCAAACAGATCTTTGGTGACAAGTGTGATCTCCCCGCCCGACGCCATTGCAAGACCCTGGGTGGTGGCGAACATGGCGTACTCGCCCATGTCCACGACCGACAATGCGTTCACCCCGGCCAGATCGGTCTCGGGGCGGCTGACGGACATCGAGGCTGGGTGCACGCCGGAAATGAAAAACGGTTTACCCAGCGTGACCACGAGCACGCCACCCGTGACCGGGGCTATTGCCAGCACCGGGTACTTCTCGGTGATTCGGTATTCCAGCGGCCAAGCGTGCGGTAGATACGGCGCGCAGAAATACACCGAGCGCCCGGAGAACCCAGCCAGCACGCCGTTACCAATATTGACCATACCCTGGAGCGGGCCGTCCGGCCAAACCGCAACGTCGTCATCCGGCGGACCGATCCACTCGGCAGAAGGCGCAAGTTCCCCAAGCTCCTCGTTCAGCACGATATCCTCGAACACCATAGTGACGAGCAGAATGTCCGCGACGAATTGCCACACCGCTTCGGTGGTACCACTGTTGGTTCGGTAGATACGTTTGCGCGCAGCGGCCGAGAAATTGTACGCCCCCACCGGGTTCGCAGGGAACGTGATGGTGACAGCAGTATCACGGATACGGTCAATGCCTTCACTGGGCAAACTCAAGGGGCCTTCGGAGCCGAAGCCGTCCACGATACTGAAAGCGTAAAACACTGTCTCGCTGGTAAGTAATTGTGCGGCATCGTCGGGGTCTGGTACTTGCGACGCTACTGCGGTGACCGTTATGGGGCGCGGTAACCCGAGCCGAAACACATCTGCCCCGCTTTTCACAACCGGGTACGCGGGGGTACTGATATACAGTCGGTCAAAAGGGTCGTTAGCCAGTGGGCTCGGTGCCCCATTCAACCGGGAAGGTGACGTGATCCAGGCATTCTGGTAGCGGTAGAACGACAGTGTGTTAGCGGGAATCGTTGTACCTTCCAGGGAGGGGGATTTCAGCGGGCGCAGGTTGTTGTGATCAAACACACAATTCTGCGCGACAGTAGCCATATCATCGGCGAGCCGACGGGCGTCTATCTTGGGGGCGATCCCATTAAAGGACTCGATTGCAAGCGCGACCAAAGCATACTCCTACGCAGGGAATTCAGTTCGTGTGTCACAGTTGCGGACATCACCGTGGAACCAGCGGACGCCAGTCTCGATGCCCTTGAGAAAGGAGTATTTGTCGGGATTGTTCCGCACATACTCCCGTATCGTTTCCGCATTGTGCTCGGCGAAGAACGCATCAAACGCGCGGCCGTATTTGTGCTGGCTGAAGGACTTGTTGAATTTCTCCATGCCATCTTCGATTCCGTGCTGGTCCGTCCAGAACTCATACGTCCGAAGACCAGATTGGGTGCGGCTGCCGTAGCCACTGACCAGCTTCTTGTTGTGCCATGTGTTGATGATGATCGGGCCATGGTCTTCACGCAGTTGATCGAGCGTGATGATCAGCCTGTCGTCAATCAACTCCCATGCTTTCTCACCGCGAGCGGCGTACACACGTGGGGGGACCAGTTCCTGGATAACGAAGTGTTTCGCTTTCATTGCTTGTCCGTCTGGATTTGCAGGCTGCGCTGCGCTTCGGAGAGTGCTGAGCGCAGGGTGGACAAGCGGGCCCTGTCGCGGGGTAGTATTTCGTTAGCTGCCTGGAGTGTTTCGATGGAGTAGATTTCGCTTTCGATGCCGCGAATATCTAATAGCAAAAACCGTATTTCGAGCTGGGCGCCGAGGTTGCGCACGTCTTCCTTGACAGTGTTTATGTCCTGACGGACTGCCGACATTTCCAGCTCGGAGAGATTGACGTGCTCGTCAAGATCCTTTTGTTCCGCAAACACCTTGTAGGTGAACGTGATGAGCATTACCGCCACCATCACAATCAGAATAAACACTTTCGGGTGTGTCTGGATTACTTCTTCTGCAGCGTCGGATAGATCAGACATGTGTAGGGAATCCCGCAAACTATAGGTAACCCCTATAGTTTACTCGATCCTGTCTTTTATTCCAGCCCTTAGTGCATTCACCTGGGAAATTATCGGGATACTCCGCAACATATCACCGGTACCCAGCGCCCCATCCAGGAACAGATCGTAGAAGTGGGACGCCGATGGCCCGAGGGCGAATGCAATATCACTTCCCATGGGCGGACCGCCCGGAGACCACGCATCAACGAACGGCATTGCGGTCAGGCCGGTACGATCGACCCAGGTATTGAGCATGGTGCCCACGTCGGAATCGGCGTTGGCGAAGGTGCCCTTCTCGCCGAGGGATTTAATGCGCTGGCGGATCTCGTCACCGAGCGCGCCGAACGCCAGGAACACACCGACTACAGCCAGGTAATAGGGCAGCATTGCATAGCGGTCACCTTCCGCATACCTGGCCTCCCCTTCCCGGATCAGGCCACCGACAATGTTTTTGCTGTAACTGTAGGAGAATGTTTTTAGGTTGAAGATCAGGCCACCCAACGGGGTCTTGGTCCAGGTCGGACGTTCGGCTGCGTTGGGGCGAATCACGGATTCATTCACGAAGCGATTGATGGCGTCCTGTATGTTTGGCGTTACAGTATCCGCTGTTGGGCCTGCAGGCCCACTGGCCCACAGCAACACATCCGCTGCTGAAAGCTCCAGTTCTTGTAGATACCGCACGGCTCTGGCGTCGCCTTGTGCAGCTTTGCTGGCATTCGACAAGATGAACTGCCGCGCAATCGACGCACCCACCACACGGGAGAAATGCACGATGGCATCGTTGCCATTCAATTTGAACATGGCCGGGAGCACGCGGCGGAACAACCGGTACTTGCCGCGCTGCACATCCATGTTCATTTCCTGCAGGATGGTGTCAGAGATATCCCGCTGAATAGCCCCCATCGCTTCGGCGAATTCCTTGGCGTCATCATAGTTCTTGATGGCGTCCATCACCACACGCGCGAATTCGCCAGCATTCAGCGCCCCCTTGTTACGGGCAAAGACAGCACCAACTTCAGGTACGGATGCAATGCCCGAGAACAGCAGGGTGCGCAGGGCTTCATACGCGCGCATCTCGCCGGTCAGGTTGTATGACATCGAGTTCGGATCGAGCGGCGTACCGATATCAAGGGCCGAGATAATCAGCATCTTCAACTCTGCTTTCTTCTTCGCCGGCATCCTCAGTTTTTCAATGAATGTATCGAGGTGCACACTCGGATGGCGCCACGTAATGTTGCCGTGCGCATCGATCTGCGCGTGCTTCTGGGCAATCGCTTCGGCGACAGCCTGCTGCTGCGACATGACCTGCAAGTCCCATCCATTCGACATCAGGTAGGTCTGCAGGATCAGATTGTTCCGCGCAGTCGCAGCCTGCTGGTCGGCGGGCGACATCTTGGCAACGCGCTCGTACTTGGTCCAGCCTTCCATGAATTTATACCCACCCCATTTGCGCTCCAACTCCGCACGCCGCACGCTCTTGCGGATGTAGGAAATCAGTGCATGTTCCGGGTTGGTGTTGAGGAAATCCTCCTCCACCAGTTGCCGGATCAGGTCGGCATTATTCAACTGGCGGTGCTGGTGCAGGTGCGACTGTTTCGGCAGGAAGGCTTCGGGGCTGTTGTAATCCCGTGCAGCGACAAGGTTCTCGAACACGCCATTGGCTTCGGCCAACGACAGCCCGTGCATTTGCAGGACCTCGACAAAGCGAGCGGCTTTCGCCTGGATAGCGATGATGTTGTAGTCGCGCGGGAAATAATCCTGCAACTCGCCGATGTTGGGGATCGCCTTTTTAAGGTACTGGTGGAATTCGCGCATGACGTTGCGCATTGCCAGCGCCCGGGGAGTTAGCTGGTTGTCCGGTAATTCACGGGCCAGTTGATCAAACACCCTGGCGCGCACGGCTGCCGAGTCGTTGATATGGAACACGGTATAGACCTTAGCCACATAACGCTGGAATTCCAGGTCGACACGATCCCAGTACGCTGTCGAATTCTTGGTGTTGGTCTGCTTGTATATCTGGTCGGCAATGAACTTTTGTCCCATGCCAATGATACGGCTATGGGCATCGAACAAATGTTTGAAACCTATCCACGCGCGCGGGTCACGGTTTTTCCATAACGCTGCCCCTAGCCTGCGCACATTCGGGTGATTGGCAATGGCGCTGATCGGGATGTTGCGCATGTTGAACGATTCCATCTTGCCTTTCCCGAATGACTTCACATTGGCGAAGACATTGGATTCCTTGTAGGCATCGATCACGTGGGCGAACGTCATGTTCTCGTGGAAGCGCGGGTGCAACATACCCTTCGTCACCTGGAAGGTTTTGTGCAGCAACTCGGCCGATGACTGGAAGAATTTCTCCACGATGCCAACCGGAATCTTGCGGTGTTCGGCTGTGCGTTTGCCTGGGCCTGGCTCATTATTGCGGATGATGCCGAGGGCACGGGCACTGATCTTATCGGCAAACCATTCCTTGAATCCGGCTTTCGCGGCGTAACTGCGGTCAGAATTCTTGTCCTCCTCGAACGCTGCCTTGAGCCGCTTGGCCAGTTCGATCTCGCGGTCGGTAGACGGGTTGAGAATCTTGTCCTCGATCGTGTTGTAAACACCATGGCCCACTTCATGGCCAAGGATCGCCAAACGATTCTGCCTGCCACCTTCGGCATTCGTTTCATTGCGAATGACGATCACGCCAGTACGGCCTTTCGGGACGAACTGGGCTTTGACGGACGGATCTTCGAAGGCTTTTTCCAGCGCCTGCATTTCCTCGGCAGTGATCTCACCGGCCAGGAACAAATCTTCAATGGACTCGACATCGCCTATCACCATCACGAGTTCGGAAAGACCAATCTCGTCGAGGATGCCGCGCACCAGGTTCACATCTTTCTTGTCGACCTTGCCGTAGCCGCGTACCGATTTGGTCAGCTCACCTTTATCGGAGCGGACTGACGGTGTAGGTTTCGGTTTGTCAGTCGACGGGACAGTGCGGGCAGCGGCCTGTGAGTTCTCGGCCAGGCTTGCGCCCGAGGCGTCGAACTTCTTATCGGTGGCTGTCACCAATCCCTGGTCATATTTCTGGTCGGCACTCTGCGCCAGCGTTGGCTGCTGCGGTGTACTGTTGGGGGTAACAACAGGCGCGACACGCGGCATTGCTGTACGCGCGCGGTTGCCGCCCATTGTCACGGCTGTCCGGTCGGTGCCGCCCTGCTCAATAGCGCGTGCCTCGTCTACCGACAATTCCGTGCTGGTGTCGTTCTCGCTGCTGGGATTATCCAGCCCACCACCGGCAACCAGATATGCGCGTTGCCTGTCCAATTGCTCGTATTCCTCCATCAGCGCCTGTTCGTCCGGAGACCTTGGTGCCGGTGCATTCGGATGGCGTTTCTTGTTTGTGCCCATCCCGAGCATCTGGCGCAGCTCACGCCAGCGGGCCTCGTCTCGATCTGGCTGATTGTTAGTCTGCTCGCGTTGAGTCGCCTGATGCCCGCGAATCAATTGGCGCAGGGTCACCGTTTTGCCGGTACCGTTTTTGTGGTCACGGGTACTGTGCACGATGAGTCCTTGTCCGTGTTCACGAAGCAGCCCTTTCATCGAATTGGGAATCTCATATCCGCGCAGCCGCAGCTCGGCCAGCATGGTGAGGAAACCCTGCAGGTACCACTGGTCTTCGGATAGCTCTGACGAAACGCCAGTGGCTTTCAGGATGTCGCGGCCTGCGGAAGTCAACTGCGGCACATGGAAATACGTGTACTGTGGTTTGCCGTTTTCGCCTTTGCGCACAAGCTGGATCACGGTGTTGTGTATCGCGCGCCGCTCTTCTTCGGAGTATTTCTTCGAAGCCTCCATGCGGTTGGCAATACGGCCGCGCTCGATGCTGTTTTCCAGCGCGTGTTCCGTGAATACGCTGAGCGTGCGCGGCGGGTAATTCTGCCCTTTGGGGGGCCGGGGTACGCCGGGGATCGGGGTGTACCGGCTCTCGATCTGGATATCATCGCCCTGCCGTTCTTCGACGCCAATGTCACGCCCGGCCCATGGGCTTTGCTCGCGCGTGTCTCCCTCCCCGTAAATCTCGGTGATCAGGGGATCATCTGCGGTGGTCGCTTCACTGATCCGGTCTTCCGCATCGCTGGTGGCAGCATCCAGCGTGGGCTCGTAATTAAGGTCTTCATTCTCCCGATCAACAATGGCGCCATCTACATCGGCATCTGTTGCTGCTGCCGCCAGGTAATTTACATTGACCGCTGCGTGCAATTGATTGCGTAACTTCGTGGCCTTGCGGCGTTCCACGGTAGACAACTGCGCTTTGGGCATACGCAGCAAACGGGTGGCCTCGGCAAGACCCTCACCACCCGGATACCGCTGCTGAATTACCTCGCGCATCGCAGCCGCGTACCCGGCGCGATCTACCTCGGGCGTGGGTTTCTTGGCAGGTTTAACCGGGGTTACCGGTTCGACCACCGGCTCTGGCTCCACCAGCTTCGTGGCGACAGATTCTTTTGCAGCCAATGCCGTGCGGTCGGCCAGCACCTGATCCGCCGTGGTCACGTGCAGGGAGCCGCCAGCCGGTACCTGCGTGAGCAGATCGGCACGGTCCCGTTCCAGGGTAGCCCGGCTGGTGGCGACTTCCGCAATCGGGTTGCCGTCACGATCACGTGCAACAAGTACGGTACCGTCAGTACCTTCCTTGCCTTCGGGTCGGCCGTACAACAGCGCGCCCATGGTTTCTTCATCGCCACCGTTCTGTTCAATCAGTTCAGCGGTTTCAACATCGGGCGTAATTGCGGTGCCCTGCTCGGTTTCAATCTGGTAGGTGGCCACATCGAGAATGCCTGCGCTCGGCATCGGTGATCCCTTGGTCACTTCCATCAGGTTCTTGCTGGAGGTGGGGTCGAGGACCGCACGCGCCTGGGCATCGATGGTCTGCTGTGATTCGGGTACAAGGTCCGACTTCGCCCGCGCTTTTGCATCGGGTACATTCGGCGGTGGCAGCGCAGGCGGTTCACCGTCTTCTTCATCACCATTGAAATCTTGGGTCGCCATCAGACTGCGCAACAGTGCCTCGAACTCAGGGCCGCTGTCACCGAGATCCTCGGCCCCGGCTTTCTCGCGCCGGTAATCGCCGACTTCCTTGAGCGCGGAGATACCCCCGCCCATGGCACCGCCGACGATACCGCCCTTGATCATGGCCTCGCGGATTTCCTTAAGGGACTCGGCGGAAGTCAGGTCAAACGACGGATCTTGAATACGGGTGGCGACGTGATCAATCAGTGTCTGCATTCCCTCTGTGGCACTCTCGGTACCGGTAGAGATACCGACTTCCTTGGCGATTCGGCCGAAGAGTTCTGGA
>Ga0070748_1000770_pt1 | contig 14991 bp, 14 predicted proteins | sample VirMetDEL_Nov_12_FD_77015 | JGI IMG/M metagenome (GOLD analysis project Ga0070748, IMG submission 77015) | Aqueous microbial communities from the Delaware River and Bay under freshwater to marine salinity gradient to study organic matter... | ecosystem: Environmental > Aquatic > Marine > Coastal... | reverse complement strand
GTATCAAAAGGTCTTTGCAGGTAATCAGCCGTCAATCCTGCACAGTAAAAAACCTTGCCTAATTCGCGCATAAAAAGCTGCGGATCATTCTTCTTTGGAACCCAGACCGCATATTGCAGCTCTGTTAGATGAGCCGCTAAGGCGCGACCAATAAAACCTTGACCGCCGATTATCGTCGCCATTTTTTCTGGGGATTTTATCATGTTAACCACTATTTTTTTGGAACGAACTGGGCAAGCCATAGCTTGGATGATGCAAGCTATGATCTTTGTGGGCCAACAGTTTAGGGCTAACATTTTCCACGATAATATAACGCTCCGAATCAAGCCTGCTCGCATCATGCAGCGCAAGCATATTGAAACCATGCGGAGGCCCCGTTAAATACACCTTAGCAGCAGGTATCAACTCAATTGCGCCACCTTCCATATCCACATGACTATTAAAATCACGAATAGCAAATAACGTGTATCCAAACCCAATTAAGAACTTACATATTTCAGCATTCTCTAAGCCATCACTCCAGTCAACATAAGCGCGATGAACCTCAAATAAAATATCAGGCTTCATTGTCGCTATACAGCGGCTAGCCCCTTTTAAGGCAGCCAGCTCTGCACCCTCAATATCCATTTGAATAAGACTAAGCCGACATCCATTTTGCTCAATATAATCATCGATGGTAATGGTTTGAAATCCCGCCTCGCCTTCTTCCGCCACAACAGCATTGGCAAAGGAATCAAATCCGTCCAATTTCAGCGTCACACTTGTCTCGGACCACAACCCCGTGTGCTGCACAACCACATTATCCAAGTTATTTATGCCTACATTCCTAAGAAACATCTTTGCTTGGTCGACATTGGGCTCAAAACCGTGCAAGCGCCGTCCACTGCCTTTAATGGCCTGCGCCAGCAAAATAGCTTGATCGCCAAAGTAAGCGCCACCCACTAAAATATCATCCTGTCTTTCTTTAGCGAGTTGAAGCAGCAATTTGGTTGTTTGTGGCTCCCAAACATGATTGGGCTTTAATTGCGGCGACAGGAAAAAATCACGCGCTATTTTTGTTCTAAACAAAAACTCAAAGCGCGTACCATCGATCAGCTCTTTTTCATAGATGTCATTCTCTGAATGCAATGCATCGACTATAGGCCCAGTAATGTCATCACGGATCGATCCTTCGCGATAGTTTATTTTCTCTTCCGCCTGTTTAAGCCAAACTATTAACTCATGCCTCAACTCTGCATCTTGCCCCAATAGAAGCAATGCTTTTTGTAATTTCTCACCACTAAGGTCGCGCGGGTCGTTACTCATAAACGGGCCTTTTCATCTAACGAATTAATAGACTAGCGCTTGCTAGCGTCAAATAACTCACACCAATACACTTAGCTTATTAGCAATTCAGGAATCGTAGTCACAAATTTACAGTTCGCAGAAACATAAGGTTTTAACTGCGCCATAATTTCTTCTCGAATATTCCACGGTAATATCACCACATAATCTGGTTCATAGGACGCAAGTTGTGCAGGCGATAATATGGGAATATGACTACCGGGTAAAAACTTGCCCTGCTTGGAGGTTGCCGCATCAAACACAGCAGAAATCATGGTTTTGTCGACTTTCAAGTAATTCAAGAAAGTATTGCCTTTTGCCGCTGCACCATAGGCAACTACTGTTTTATTTTTTTGTTTGGCTTGTTGCAAAAAATCTAAGAAATCATTTGCCACACGCACTATCTCAGATTGAAAGCCGCCATAACCTTCTCTCGTCGTCATACCCATGCTCGCCTCATCAGCAAGGATCATCTCAACGCTAGGCTCAACAGCCCTAGATGACACTAGGCTCGACCACACCCGCAGGCTGCCGCCATGAGTAGACAACACTTCTACTTTAAAAACATACAGACCCGCAGCCTGCAGAATTATGCGCAGACTGTGTAGCGACAAATAGGAATAGTGTTCGTGATAGATGGTGTCGAACTGTTTGTATTTTATTAGGTTTACTAAATGCGGAAACTCTACACTGCAGACACCTTCAGGTTTAAGCATAGCCGCTATGCCCGCAACAAAATCGTTAATCGCAGGCACATGCGCCAAAACATTATTCGCAACAATCAAATCAGCGCGACCATAATGTTCGCGCAGTGAATGAGCCTGCGCCTCACCAAAAAACACTTCTACAACATTAATGCCTTTGCTCTTCGCGGCAGCAGCGGTGGCAGCCGTAGGTTCTACCCCTAAACAGGGGATTCCCGCACCGACAAAATATTGCAGTAAGTAACCATCATTCGCGGCCAGTTCCACAACAAAACTCTGTGTAGTTAAATTCAACTGTGCAATAGCTTGCTCCGCGAAACACTTCGCATGAGCAACCCATGTGGCAGACGTTGACGAAAAGTAGGCGTAATCTGCAGTAAATAATTCCTCAGCTCGATTGTAATCTTCTGTCTGCACCAACCAACAGTGCTGACACACCCACACTTTTAAGGGAAAAGATTTTTCATTTGCGCATTCTTCACGTGAAGAGAGGTAAGCATTCGACGGAGGCATGATCACCAAATCAATAAAAGGTAAAGTAAGATCCCGCTCACAGTGCCTACACTTCATAGGTTCGCCTCATATGCTGAAACTGAATACAACGGAAAGGATTGATCGCGCGCAGATAAATTTATTATTGGCAACGGCCATTGAATCGCAAACTGCGGGTCTTCAACACTAACGCCTGCATCAAGCTCAGGCTCATAGTCTTGGGTGTGTAAATAGAGTAGCTGGCTGTTATCCGCCAACACCTGAAAGCCATGAGCACAACCGGGCGGAATCAATAGCATTGTTTGATTATCTTCACTTAATTCGACTGCAAAACTCTCACCAAAGGTTGCTGAACCCGCGCGTAAATCTAAAATCACATCATGAACCCTACCGCGAATACAGCGCACCAGTTTGTATTCGCCGCTTTGCTGCCCTGCCGTTGTCAACCTATAGTGCATACCGCGCACAGTACCTACCGATAAATTCACAGAATGATTTATTTGGCGAATTTCTTGGCCAGCAATAATCTCCTGCAACTCACTTAAACAAAACCAGCGGCTAAAAGAACCCCTATTATCAGCAATAGAATTTGATTCGATTAACTTAACGCCAGATAATATAGTATCTATTACCGCTAATTTATTTTTCATAGCTTATTATTGGCCCATGCCGCGCCACTCGCTACCGCATCACTAATATAGTCATCTAGCTGCCGCTGAGACATTAGCTCCTGATTAAAATAAAAATGCTGATACCATTCAGCGGTATACCTTGCCGTTTTTTCGAAGCCCCAAATCGGCTGCCACCCTAAATGCAAGCGCGCAGCAGCGCTGTCTAATCTTAACTGCTCCGCTTCGTGTACCTGTGACGATGAATTCTCACACCAAGCTAGCGACGGCCAATGTATTTTCATTTGCACTAAAAGATCTTCCACCGTTTTTCGCTGTGTCGAATCTGGCCCAAAATTCCACGCCACGGCTTTATCCTTATCACCCATCAACAAACGATGCGCCAAACATAAGTAACCTGATAACGAGTCCAACACATGTTGCCAAGGCCGTACCGCGAAAGGGTTGCGAATGATTAAAGGGCTTTGTTCATGCATACTTCGAATAATATCAGGAATTAAGCGATCACTCGCCCAATCACCGCCGCCAATAACATTGCCTGCGCGCGCTGATGCTAAAAGCACACCTTTGAGTGAAAAAAAACTACGCCTATAACTCTGCACGACTAATTCACACGCGGCCTTAGACGCGCTGTAGGGATCGTACCCACCCAATGAATCCGCTTCGACGAAAGCAACGCCGTCTTCATGGTTTTCATAAACCTTATCTGTCGTAATGACTAAAATTCCACGTAGAGAAGTCAGCTCACGACACGCCTCCAACACATTTGCCGTACCCATCACATTGGTTTGCCAAGTGAGCAAAGGCTGCGCGTAAGAACTACGCACCAAAGGTTGTGCTGCCAAGTGAATAACAAGCTCGGGCTGCGCGGCTTGCATTAATTTTTTAATCTGAGGAAGATTATTAATATCTGCGTTGTGACTGACATGCGCGGTATTCAGCAAATTCCAATGGGATGGCTGTGTATCCGGCGGCAATGATATGCCTGTTACATTCGCGCCGAGTTGTCTTAACCAAAGCGTGAGCCAACTGCCTTTAAACCCAGTATGCCCAGTGACGACAATTTTTCGCCCACGAAAAATATCAGCAAATAAAATCATTCCCACGACTTCCAAGGTGCCTTGCCACTCGCCCATAGTGATTCCAAATGATTCCTATCGCGCAGCGTATCCATTGGCTGCCAAAAGCCATGATGCTGGTACGCCATCAACTGCTGGGACTCAGCCAATGTTCTGAGAGGTTGCTCCTCCCAACTGACCTGATCCCCATCAATAAGATCGATACACTCCGGCGAAAGCACAAAAAACCCGCCATTAATCATGCCGCCATCACCAGGTGGTTTTTCGGTAAAACCTAATACTTGATTGCCATCACAGGTCAGTGCGCCATAGCGTCCCGGCGGCTGCACGGCGGTCACGGTTGCCTTTTTTTTATGCTGTCGATGAAACGCCACCAACTCACCAATATTCACATCCGACAAACCATCTCCATAAGTAAAACAGAAAGCATCCTCGCCCGCTAAAAACTCTTGTGCATATTTTAAACGGCCACCTGTCAATGTGTGCTCACCGGTATTTAACAAGGTGACGCGCCAAGGTTCCGCAGCGCGATGATGAACCTGCATTTGATTGCTGGACATATCAAAGGTCACATCAGACATATGCAAGAAATAATTCGCAAAATACTCTTTAATCACATAGCCCTTGTAACCACAGCACACAATAAAATCATTTATGCCGTGGGCAGAATACATTTTCATGATGTGCCATAGAATTGGCTTGCCGCCAATTTCAATCATCGGTTTAGGCCTTAGGTGAGTCTCTTCGGAAATGCGGGTACCGAGCCCCCCCGCTAAAATGACAGCCTTCATAGCTACTCTCTCATTAATTCTTATTGTTCTAGTATAGAAATGATAAACACAATAACCACCCAACCCATCCACACCAAAACCAAGGTCTATAACCCATAACTTGCAATGTTTGTACCGCCTAGTAATAAGCCCATAGACACACGCCTGCATCTGGATATTATTTGAATTCACACAACCGTAATATTTCATTCCACAAAAGCCGCTATGCTCAGCCCTTCAAGGACTCTTGCGGCGGCGCACATGACAAGCTATGAAGTAGTAACTCCTCCTGATTTATTAGGTTTGCGCTCGATAGAGGCGCGCAAATTACTGAAACAGAGAATCCCGGAATTGCTAGACCTTGAACGCATCATCCGCCAACACCAACAACATATTCAGGTGCGCGTCGAGCAAACCTTGGAGTATCTTGCGGAAGACGAAGAGGCCAATGAGGCAAATACTTGCCGCAATCAAACCCTAGAATTGCCGCTTTACTCGCTCCGGCTAGGCTCCCGCGCAGCGAATGCCCCCACACTCTTATTGACGGGCGGCATGCACGGCATAGAACGCATTGGCAGCCAAGTGTTAATCGCTTGGCTGCACACACTGCTTGAGCGTTTAAGCTGGGACATGCAGTTGCAACAACAGCTTGCGCAAATTCAATTAGTTCTCATGCCTATTTTGAACCCCGTGGGAATGTACTTAAATCAACGCAGCAATGGCAATGGCGTAGATCTCAATCGCAACGCGCCAATAGACGCAGAAGGCCGAGTACCCTTCCTAGGAGGAGGCCATCGACTTGGGCCACTTTTGCCCTGGTATCGCGGGCGCAAGCGCGGTGAGATGGAAGAGGAAAACCTCGCCTTAGAACGCGTACTGCAGCGCTATATTTTTAATCGTCCCTTCGCTACCGTAGTGGATTTGCACTCGGGGCTCGGCATGCAAGATCGCCTCTGGTTTCCCCATGCCTATCGCAAAAAGCCCATTGCAAACATCGCGCAATATGTCGCGCTGAAAATGCTGTGGGAGCGAACCTACCCCAATCACACCTATTTAATAGAGCCGCAATCTATTCACTACTTATCTCACGGCGATCTGTGGGATTACTTTTACTATCAATCGCGCGCACAAAATCAGGCGCACTTTTTACCATTGACACTGGAGATGGGTTCTTGGTTGTGGGTAAAAAAAAGCCCGAGGCAACTACTAAATTTTGCGGGACTATTCAACCCGCAAACACAGCATCGCCACACCCGCGTACTGCGCCGTCATTTAGTGTTATTGGATTTTATGCTCGCAGCAACGCTCAACCACCAACATTGGCTACCCGACAAAAAACAAACCGGCATACTCACGCAAACGGCGAATAGCTTATGGTTTAGCAAATAGGGAATGGCAGGCCTGAGGACTCAAAAATATAAAACGCCAAAGAATGTAAAAAATCAGTATACGAGAATCACTATGCATTTTATTTTATTGCGCGGCCTCGCGCGCGAGGCGGCACACTGGCTAGACTTCCCCGCGCATTTGCACGCGGCTGTGGGCGATGCCTGCCAAGTGCACCTCATCGACTTCCCCGGCTGCGGGCTTAATTACCAACAAACCGCTCTCAACTCCGTCACCGCCATGACCGATTACGCCCGCAGCCAATTGAATATCGCGCCCGCGAGTGAAATTTATCTAGTAGGAATCTCCATGGGCGGCATGGTCGCATTAGATTGGGCGCAGCGCTTTCCTGCAGAACTTGGTGGGGTTGTGCTTATTAACTCCAGCGCTGGCAATCAACCTTGGTGGTGGCGCCTGCGCCCCAACGCCCTGCCCAGCATGTTACGAGCACTGTTGGGCGACTGGCGCACACGGGAGTCAATAGTATTAAGATTGGTAAGCAATAATGTGCAAGCTTATGAACAGCATCAACGCCAATGGCTCGCCATACAACAACTGCGCCCTGTTAGCCGTAAAACTATAACGACTATGTTGCGCGCTGCCGCTGCGTTTCGGCCACAGCCCACCTGCGCAGTAGCTGGCTTGGTATTAGCAAGTGAACGCGACCGCTTAGTGTCAGTGCATGCAAGCGAAAACCTCGCCCAACAATTCAACTGGCCATTAGTAAAGCACCCTTCAGCGGGGCACGACCTTCCCATGGATGATGCCAATTGGGTGCTAGGTGAAATTGCGCGCTGGCAAGCAGCGCTCGATTGAGGCGGTAATAATTAGCGGAGCGATGGAGCAAATAAAAAAACGAGACTTAACGAATCAGCGCAGCTTTAGTATTCATTTTTTTATTGAATTTTAAAATAGCACTTGCGTGGGCCTCGTTGATAAGCGGGATTATCTCAAAGAACTTAGCCTCTGTTGGATTGAGGATTTGCACCCAGTTCATCCAGCCGTAAATTGGGTGCGGCATGAGTTCATTGAGGGCGCTAAAGTCGTGGCCAGTATCAATAATGCAACCCTTAGCGGGCCGTTTAGGCTTTGTACCAAATAGCGTCTCATAGCTGCTTTTAGTAATTCCAATACTCACCCTAAAAACGCCACCCCTATCCAGCGCAGACGACTTGTCATTATCGCCATTCTTTTCTTTAAGGGTGCAGAAATACACCCCATGCGGCAGTGCTTTTTCTGGATTGTAAAATAAAGAGGTTTCCCCCCAACTGGATTTCGGAATAACACCTGCAAGGTTATTCACAACGTACTCAATGATTTTCTCGGACTGCATAATATTTCCTTATAATAAACGGACTAGCTGCACGCATGAAAAACCTAGCAGTAAATTTTTATAGACCAAGTAAACGTAGATTTTTAATTTTATGATATCGAAGCGACAGTGAAATACAGACTTTCAACTCAGTTAAAGGCAAATCTTCAGCGAGTGGAAATACAATTTCGCGCTGCCCTTGATACCGAAAAATATCACCGAATACTTCTTTAAATGTTTCTACCAACGAAGTTTGACAATTAACGTAGAGCGACAATTGCTGAGGGAATTTAGGCTTCCAATCAAGCCTGAGCGCACTGCCCCCTTTCACGCAGTAGCTTGGCTCTCCCCACTTTAATGTTTCCATAACAACGCCCAAGCCCTCAGCTTTGGCAACCGCAAAAATCGCCGTGCGAACCTCAAGAAAGCAGGCTTGTGCACTACCGGGGTAGGTTTCAAACTTCTTTTGTACACTAGCGTCCATATTGATTTCTCATCAGCTCACCTACGCGTTTAATTTACCGGTAAAAAATTAATTTCACCGCACCTGAAAACGCTAAAATAATGCAGGATTTATGCATTCTATTTTGCTTTTTTGATTCACCTGCAAAAATCAATTTTATACTCTACAGAGTGCAGAGCTATTCACCAACAACACAGCAATTTGCAATCGTTTACAAAAAACACCTTTTAGAAACATGAGAAAAGCTGACACAAAAATCAGCATCCATGAGCTATATTCAATTCAACCCTAAGCTTGCACCTTGATAATTTTTTAGGGGAAAAAAGTCAAACATCTACTCGCTATTAATAACTATAAAAGGCAATTAACCATGAATGCGATAAATCACTTTTGTCATACCTACCGCAATTTTTTAACAGTGACCTGCGTAGGTTTAATTTTTTTCTGCTTCAACAATAATGCGCTAGCCGCTAAGTGTGAATACCTTGTCAGCAATCAATGGAATTCAGGTTTTACCGCGCTTATCCGCATCACTAACAACAGCAGCGCGAACATCAACGGCTGGAGCATTAGCTGGCAATACAATAAAGATCGCCTAGTGGATGGCTGGAACACTAATTTAATCGGCAACAATCCCTACTCGGCATCCAATTTAGACTGGAATAAAACCATTGCCGCTGGGCAATTTATCGAATTTGGGGTGAAAGGCACCAAAGACGGAGCCACCCCAGAAACACCTAGCTTTAGTGGCGCACTCTGTACTGGCGCGAGCCAACCAGCCGCTTCGGTAACCGCCAGTAGCAAACCCGCCGCATCAACACCAGCGAGCAGTAAACCCGCCTCTAGCAGCCCCGCGCAAATCACCTGGAAGCATTGTGCCGATGAAAAAGAGACCTGCTCTTTCAAGGGTCAAACAACCGTGCGTTACGGCGCCATAAACGCTTGGGCAACTAAAACCATCACCGCATCCACTGCCTGCACTAACGCGGTATTTGGCGACCCCATTCCCGGCACGCGCAAATCCTGCCAGGTGCCCGCCAATGTAACCCTAAGTGACCCAGAGCCAAAAGCCTTAACCCCCTTAGCAACGGCTGAAGTGCTCTCAGCATCAAAGCTAGTGGATAAAGCCCATGTGTCCGACGGTACCGACCGCATGCTCAATGGTGTGCGCCGTTTTCAAGATGAACTTGGCGCAAATGCCATTACCTATACAGGCTACCAATATGTGATTTATTACACCGGCAAAGACAGAAGCAAGGGCGATGCAGCAACCTCAAAAGTAATGGTGGCGCGCCGCAAACTGGGCGGCAACTGGGAGCACGCCGAAGTAAAAGGCTACACACTCACCTCTGAAGATGCGCACAACCGCAATGAGATTGGCATATCCACGGGCGATGGTGTCATCCACATCACCTTCGATCACCACAACTCAAAAACATTTAACTATGCCGCCACTAAAGTGGGTGTGGCCAACTACCCAGACACTACCGCCTGGGACGATTCAGTATTTACCTACAACGCCAATGCCGGGCTGCCCGCCAGCACCTTTAGCGACAACCTAACCTCGGTAACCTACCCTGCTTTTTACGCCACCACCCGCGGCAACTTGGTGCTCTATTACCGCGGCGGCGGTGCCAATAACGGCGCTATGATTATTGGAAAATATGATGCAGACAGCCACAAATGGCTGTTCACCAGAAAATTCTCCTCGCCCACCGGCACCTACAACGGCAGCTATGGTACACGTGGCCCCTACGCCGCCGCAGGGTCAATTATTGCGCCCAATGGCGATTTAAAAATCACCTGGATCTGGCGCGAAGAAACTGCGCGCTGCCTCAACCAATCGACCGACCATCGCAAGTGCGGCCACGGCATCTATTTCGCCCGCAGCCCCGACGAAGGCATTGCCTGGTACAACCAAGCGGGCGATTTGGTGACAGACTTAAACAGCAACAAACTTTTGTCGGTTGATAATATTGGCCGCCCAGTTGTGGATGTGCCACAAAATGTAGGCCCGAGCAACACCAGCAACAACTCCGCGATAGACCCAAAAACCGGCAATGTGCATGTCATGATGCGCCACCTAAACGCACCCAACGGCCAAGAGGTAATGAACCACTACCTGGGCACACCCAACGGCAGCTGGAGCCGCTTAAGCGCCAGCAATGCCAGCACCGGTGGCAACATCAGCTTCGTGGGCGACATAGCCTACTCGCTCGGCGGTTCAACTATTTCCTACGCAACGCGCGCCACCAACTTCACCGACTGGAAGCAAATAACCTTGCCGCAGGTACAGGGGCCAAAGGGAACCCAAGCGCTGAATGATGGCGGAACAGCCAATTGGGATCTTGGACGCTTAGAGGAGGGTATCGCATCGCTAGTCTGGCAATTCAAAACTACCGATGTCCTAAACGGCGCCCCCTCCCCCATTTGGGTTTACGAGCTACGCCTAGCGGAATAACACATTCGCACTAACTAGCACCTAACTGTTGTTGGGTGCTTTTAAATATTTGAAATTAGTTTGTTGTGAGGAAAGACTAACCCTAGCCTGATTAGACAACCTCAATGAAGACGAAAATTTAATCCCCAGCCTCCTGCCTTTTACGAATAGCCGATAGGGAAGTTGCAACTATTCCAGTAGGTACTACTACAAGCCCTAACCCCAGCATTAGAATTATAAAAGTAAACAACCTACCACCTAATGTAACAGGGTAAATATCCCCGTAACCGACCGTTGTCAAGGTGGTTATCGACCACCACAAACAGTCAAATAGGGATTTGAACGATTGAGGTTGTACATCATGTTCAAAATAATAAATTCCTACCGCTGCTAAATAGAGCGTGATTATTGTCGCGAATAGAAAAACAACTAGCTCCTCCTTCGATTCAGATATAGCCGAATTGAATCGGTTAATTGCACGATTGTACCTGCCAAGTTTTAATATTCTAAAAAGACGCAAAAGCCTGAATATCCGCAGGGTGCGAAGTAACCGCCTAACCAACCCCATGCAGCAGCGCTTCTTCTGGATTGTAAAATAAAGAGGTTTCCCCCCCCCACTGAATTTCGGAATAACACCAGAAAAGTTATTCACAATGTATTTTGTTATAGCGTCGAGTTGCATGATGCTTCCTTACAAAGATTATTAACGACTAGGTTCAATAACCAACCTATAACACATAACAGAACTGATAGACGTTAAGGGTGAAAACAACACTGCCTACAAAACGCTATAGTACGATTATTTAAGCCTGCTTTGGCGATGCAACCAAACAAAGAACTCTTGAGACAAAAAATCCACTAAACAACCCGTAAGCCAAACAAAGTAAAACAACAAAAAGTGAATTATTCACTATAGAAACATGGGTAGCCTTCATAACCGCCACAGAATACTTAGTAAAAAATATTGCCATAACTACACCAAAAGACAGCCAGCTTCCGGGTATGAAATAGGCGCTACTTTCTGCGCGGTAAACAACACCTTTTAGCGGAAAAAGCTTGTACCCCAGCAGCGCAGTAACAACAATACCTAAGAGCCACAAACCAATAAAATTTAGTGCCAAACCAAAGCTGGACACAACACCTGCAAAAGACAATATAACCATACCTATAGGCAGCAAATAAGCCACTAAAAATTTAACCTGTCGGTTTCTGGTCTGTAAAAAACCAAATACCAGTAGCACCACAAATAAGATAAAAACCCAAAGAGGAGTGTGAGTAGTAATTTGCAACATAGTTAAGCTCCATTAAAGTTTCCGCAGGCTACTCTAATGACAACCTATGTAAAACTAACAAAAGTCACCCAAAACTGAATACGCAACTAGTATCTTTTTAACAACCAGCCTTTCTTTACGCACACAATGTTTTATTTTCTTGAAACCATAATTACGCCGACAACCAAAAATATCACCACCCACCCTCAATTGACAAAACCACCCCAAAAGCTCTCAATAGTCAGCCAAAATGAAACCGATTACATATTTACAAATATTGACCCCACTTAACCCAATGAAAAACTACACTGAGATACTTACAGCAGATTTTTGTGGCATTTAACACTATCCAGAATAATGACGAGGTTTCAGATGAGTAACCTAGACCCCTTTGGTACCGCCCCCAGCGACATAACCCTTAGCCGCCGCCAAGCCATTAAGACCCTGGCGCTGGCCTGTGGGCTGGGGCTTGCCAGCAGCAGTTTGCAGGCGCTAGCCGCGCTGGGGTTGCCGCGCGATATGAGCCGCAGCAGCAAAACCCTGCTGAGTGATGCCGAGTTAACGTTGGTGCGCACTATTGGCGAGTTAATTATTCCCACTACCGATACCCCCGGCGCTATAGCGGCAGGGGTGCACGATTTTATCAATCACTTTGCTAGCAGTTGCGCTACGCCCGCTGAGCAGAAGCAATTGCAGCGCAGTTTAGCGCGCGCGGCAAGCGCCGCCCAAAGCCGCCATCAACAGCCATTTTTAGCATTGAGCCAAGCGCAGCAGCTGGCGCTACTGACCCACATGGAATTGGCCCAGCAGGAATTTAACGCCCAAGACCGCAGCGATTTTAAATACCTTAAAGGACTAGTGCTGCTCGGTTACTACACCTCAGAAGTGGGCGCCACCCAAGAGCTGCGCTATGACGCCGTGCCCGGCGGATTTAAAGGCGAGGTGAAATTTAGCAAAGTCGGTAAGGCCTGGAGCCTAATTCCACTGCCCTAAGCTACACCGACAAAAACAGCCCAAACAAATGCCTTAAACCAGCCAAAAAATAGCGCGCAGACTTAACCGCCCCGTTTTTTGAAAACCATAAAATACTCTGGTGCCGATTATGGAAAAGAATATTTACATTATTAAAACCCAAGAAACTTTTGATGCCATAGTCGTAGGCTCGGGCATTACCGGCGGCTGGGCCGCCAAAGAGCTTACCGAAAAAGGTTTGAAAACCTTAATGGTCGAACGCGGCCGCCCGGTGGAGCATCGCAAAGATTATATTGGCGAGGGCGTTAAAGCCTGGGAGATGCCCTTTCGCGGCCAGGTAGAAAACAAACTCGGCGACGAAGAATTTAGTGTGCAAAAAAAATGTTACGCCTTTAATGATGCAACTAAACATTTTTTTATGAATGACAAAGACTACCCCTACAGCACCCCAAAAGATAAACCCTTCGACTGGATTCGCGGCAATCAGCTGGGCGGTAAGTCGCTGCTCTGGCATCGCCAGTCCTATCGCTGGAGCGATTTAGATTTTAACGCCAACGCCAAAGACGGCCAGGGCGTAGACTGGCCCATTCGCTACAAGGATTTAGAGAGCTGGTACGACTATGTGGAATTGCACGCGGGTATTAGCGGCTCGGTAGAAAATATTCCAGTGCTGCCCGACAGCAAATTTTTACCGCCGTTTGAAATGAACGCGGTGGAAAAAGAAATGAAAAAGCGCATCGAAAAAAAGTTCAGCGACCGCAAATTAATTATGGGTCGCTGCGCACATCTCTCAGTGCCCGCGCCCCAGCACACCGCGCAGGGGCGCATTCAATGCCAGGCGCGTAACGAATGCCAAAAAGGCTGCTCCTTTGGCGCTTATTTTTCGACGCAAAGCTCCACGTTACCCGCGGCGCTCGCCACCAACAACCTAAGCATTGCCACCAACAGCATTGTGCACAGCGTGATTTACGACGAAAAAACCAATCGCGCCACCGGCGTGCGCGTCATTGATGCCGAGACAATGGAAACCCGCGAGTATTACGCCAAGGTTATTTTCCTCTGCGCCTCCACCCTGGGCACCACGCAAATTATGCTCAACTCCGTGAGCGAAACCTTTCCTAATGGCATAGCCAACTCCTCGGGGGTATTGGGCCACTATTTAATGGATCACCTCTATGGCGCCGGTGCCAGCGGGCGCGTTGAAGGCTTTGCCGATGACTACTACTCGGGCCGTCGCCCCACGGGCATTTATATGCCGCGCTTTCGCAATGTCATTAAAAAATATGACAAGTTTTTGCGCGGCTACGCCTTTGCGGGCGGCGCCGAGCGCGACAGCTGGCAGAGCTTTGGCGCGCGCGACGGCCTGGGTGCTGAGTTTAAAAACTCTATAAAACAGGCGGGCAGCTGGACCTTTGGACTGCACGGTTCGGGCGAAATGCTGCCCAGTTTTGACAACAAGGTTTCACTGCACCCAACCTTAAAAGATAAATGGGGCATGCCGCAGTTGCACATTGAATGTAGCTACTCAAACAACGACCACAAAATGTTTCAGGACATGGCCGACACAGCGGCGGAAATTTTAGAGGCCGTAGGCGTAAAAGATGTGGTCAAGAAAATTGCTGCCTACGATGGCTGGAATCCGGGCTTATCGATTCATGAAATGGGCACCGCGCGCATGGGCCGCGACCCCAAAACCTCGATACTCAATGGCTACAATCAAACCCACGACATCCCCAACTTATTTGTCACCGACGGCGCCTGTATGACTTCCGCCGCCTGGCAAAATCCGTCGCTAACTTACATGGCAATTACCGCGCGCGCCGCTGACTATGCTGCTCAATTAGTAAAGTCAGGCAAGGTATAATTTTAAAACTCGCAAAAAACATCAACGATAAAAATTAACGACTAGGAATTCACTATGAAATTTTCTACCAAACCCTTAACCAAAACCCTACAGGTCATTTCTATGGCATTAATTACCAGTGCCAGCGCCGCCAGCTTTGCCGCCGACACCAAAGCTGCACCCGCCGCGCCCGCGCTCACATCCCCCGAGCTAAGCGTGCAACTCTGGTCGATTAAAGATGCTGTCAACGCCGACTTTGAAGGCACCCTCACCCAATTAGCCGCCATGGGTTTTCAGGGCGTAGAGT
>Ga0070748_1000767_pt1 | contig 15004 bp, 26 predicted proteins | sample VirMetDEL_Nov_12_FD_77015 | JGI IMG/M metagenome (GOLD analysis project Ga0070748, IMG submission 77015) | Aqueous microbial communities from the Delaware River and Bay under freshwater to marine salinity gradient to study organic matter... | ecosystem: Environmental > Aquatic > Marine > Coastal... | reverse complement strand
CGTGATAGAAAGCTGATAGTACAGCGCACACGACGCGCAAAGACAGACTCCCCCTTCAAGGAAGTCTGCCGGTGCGTCACATTTTTGACAGGAGGGGCGCGTCATTTCTGACGGCCCGTCATCATTTTGACAGCATGATAAAGGAACCATGCAAAGGAAAAACAACCTAAGACAAGCCCACCGGTCACAGCGTAACCGGCGAAGTAGGTGTTTTCCATGATGAAGTAAGCCAGCATAAGAGTGCTGACAGCGAAAGAGAACAGAACGCCGATGCGTTCGATTTTGTCATAAGTAGTCATTTATTTAGCCTCCAAGTATTTGACTGACTCGTTCTTGTACAGAACAGGTGGACAGTCGATTGAATCAGCGAGAGCGTCAACTTGCCTGTCGATGTCGGCAGTATACGCAGGGACTTCGTCATCTGTAGCGGCGTTGGGGCTGATGTCCATAACACCGTACGCAGCCTTGTCTCCAAGGCCACCTTGGCACACAGTGATGACATAGTTGCAATGCCTAGCGGCTTTCTCAAAAGTCGTGTAGCGACCAAGTATGGTATCGCCTCCAGCTGACGTACGAACCACAGCCCATTCTTGAGTATCAGTCATTAGATGTTCCTTTCTAAAAGTTTCTAATCGCAGAGAGTTTTCTGGCGATATCTTTGGCTAAAGGTAAAACTCGCTCTGATGGCTGGCCATCCTCAAGCAAAGCAATGGCCATGTCCAGCTCATAACGCAACAGTGCGTCAATCGCTTTCTTTGCCTTGGCAATCTTGTTTGAGTGGTCAACAGACTGTATCCGTAATTCAGTCTGTAGTGTTTCGATGTCCGACATATCAAACCTCAGAGTTGGAGTTGTTAAGAAGTTCCTGCATTTTGATGCGAAGACGAGTGACGGTGCCTTGCATACCGATAGCAAGGTCATCGTTGTTTTGCTCAACGAGAGTATCGGCCATGTCTTGTAACATAGCGATATCGTAATCAAGAAAGCCGCGTATTGCTTTACGCTGCTGGCCGAGATACGAACGCTTGTCGGCAGACATGGAAACAATCTGCTCTTTGAGTGTTTCGACTTCTGACATCTGGAACCTCCTGTTGTTGGGTCAATTTCTGACTACTCAATAATTGTAGTACAGAAATGCCGCTTATCAAAATCAGAGGCTGTCCCTAGAAAAAGTGTGAATGGGCCAGATTGTAACAATGGGCCGCCGGCCGGATGATAGTGCCGTATGCAGATACATATATGATAGAAGTTGTCGAAGACACCTTATGATAGAAATTTGGCTCATTTTGAGCGCACAAAAAAACCGGCCATCCCCGAAAGGATGACCGGCCGGTGGTGGTGTTTGGCTGACTATGCGGCGTCTGCCGCTTTGTCTGTCGCTTGCGTGACGGCGTTTTGTTCAATGGTCTTGTCGATAACGTCGGCCAAATCCTTTGCAATTTGCAGCGTTGCGCCGTCCAAAGCTTTGATGCCGTCCGACTGTTCAGCGGCCATGATGCCACCATTTGCAAGCCATATCTCCAAGGCTTTCATCATTTTACGCGCCTGTGCTGGCGTGTTGATTACGCCTTCTGTGTCGGGTGCTTTCGTCACCTTGATTTTGTACCCGCCTTCTAAATCTGCATTTTGCAGCTGAACGCGATATGCCGCCGAGATGTCTGCTTCGGCCGCTGGCATAAAATGGGTGTCATTATTTGGCACAATGTTCGGCGCGTTTTCTGTCCCTACGTTTTTATTGGGGAAGGTGTCACGCTGAACATGGAAAACCGCTGGCACCATATCGTCACGCAACTTTCCCGCTTTTGTATGTGCGGCCGCATGGTCACAATATCCAGACTGACCTTCAAGGTGCCAGCCTGCAACCCATCCGCGACCGCCAACAATCAAACGCGCCGCTTTGTTGGCGACACTGAATGCGCCCATGATGCGCGCTTCGCCTTTGTTATCCCCATCGGCGGCAAGTTTTGCCATGCGCGAAGCTTCTTTACGTGTTTCCGCTTCACTAGGAATGACGCCTTCGTTTGCAGACAAGGCAAGCCAGCTGGCAAGTTGAATTGCCAGAACGTCACGCACCTTTGCGGCGCGTCCAGACTGGACAGCATAATCTGCCATAGTTGCGACAATGGCATTTTCGGCCGCTGAAACGTCAGCGAAAGTTGAAACGAAATCGGCCTTGATAGCTGTGTTAGATGTAGTCATTTTTTTGTCCTTTCAAAGACTGTTGCAAACCGGCAACTACGGTGTGACATTTTTGCCACAAGGCGGGCTGTTTTTTGCCCCAAGGAAAGAATACGAAATTTTAGCCTGTAATCAAATTAAAAAAGCAGCTGTTAAGTAATTGAAAAGGCTGGATAAAACCGCTCAGTACTGAGCGACAATATCCAATGATTTCAATAACTTATCTGGTAACCCATTGATTTTATTGAGTTTAATTCCAGGGGCTAATATTATTGCTGCAGAATGGGTGTGTCGCGCAACATTATTACCCAGCTACTATCAAATTTTGCCCTTCGGGCATAAGGACTATCATAGATAGGCTTCTATCATTTGTTCGCTATCGCTCACTATCACGCGCCGCGCCTATGTCAAGCGTTGGGTATGGTTTACGTGATGCTTTTTCTGTACACAAATGAGCCATGCCAGCACCTTTCTTGCATCACCTTACACGCGAGCGCGTGAAACAATCTTGCGCTGGCGCAGCAGAGACGCAATAAAATTCCTGGTCCGAGTCCAGGGGCGCAATAATGTTACCCCACCGCGCAATAATATTACAATTACGAAAAACCCAAGGAAATCAAGGGCTTGTGTGTGTATGTACGACGGGTACGCATGGGCCACGCCCCCTGTACCAGTTACATGTATACGGCTACGACACGAGATTTGGAAATGAGAACTATATACCAGACCGCGCCAACTTGCCTACGGAGCCGCCCCAGTCAGAATTTTGACAAAAATAAAGGCTGGCAAGGATTTTAGCCCTATACCAGCCGTAAAAATAAAGTTTGTTTTATAATTTCTGGGGTTTTTGCTTTAAACTAACCCCTGTATTTTTGTTTTCTTGGAATAATTTTCTTCTTATTAGGTAAAATAGAAAATTTCTTTCTCCATAATTCTTTAGCTATTGGATTTATCGGTTTTATCTGTGTTATTTTCCTTATCATTTTCTTTTACCAAGGTACTACCCCACATAATTACAGGACTTTTGTACTTTTTTCTTTTGTACTTGTTTCTTGTAAAAGTATTTGGGCTATTCTTTATTATTTTTTTTATCTCGGCTACTTCCTTAAGTTGATTCTGAAAAAGAAAAAAAGGGAAAAAAGAAAAACAAGTAATTTATAGTTGATTTTGACCCCTCTGTCAACCCCTAAAACGCACCTGTGCAATAACATTTCACTATTACCTGTATTTAAGCAATAATATTCTCTACTCTATTCCATTACCAGAAGATTTCTCCTAAGCGGGTACTTGTAACGTTAAGGATGTCAATATAAACCTTCACAAGTCAAGCTATTTGTGGTACAATATATATAGAATGGCTAAAAGAAAGAAATATGGCTCGTTATTGGAGCAGATATCTGCTGAATACGAGAAATACGGACACTATAGGGCACACGTACCTAGTCATCATGTGTATTACATACGTGCTGCTTTAAAAGAACGTACTGGTAAAGACTTCAGTGTTGAGGATGTTGAGAAAGCGTTGGTTGCTGAGGGGCATTTACAGTATGCAACGGGGAAACCCGGAACGTAAGACCTGATGCTGTACTTATTCTTGCGGGGTTCGCTACAGCCACTCTAAGGCATAATGGACGGAATTTTGACAACGTGGATTCCGTCCATCTTTTTTGAGGTTACTATGTTTAAGGCTATGGTACTAGCGTGTGCGCTACATCAGCCTAGCATGTGCGCCGTATTCGAAGATGAGTATGGCCCGTATGCAGAGAGAGCTGAGTGTATGGAGAGAGTAGGAGAGATTACCACTGTTATTGGTAATGCTTTTCCTTTTCCACAAACATTCCGCTATAGATGCGAACAACAAGGTGAAGCTACATAATGGCACGTCGGCCTTCCAAGATGCCAGCACGCAATAAGAAGAATTTCCGTTCCACTAAGTCGGGGGCGGGGATGACTGAGGCGGGTGTTAAGGCTTACCGTCGTGCTAATCCAGGTAGTAAGTTGAAAACAGCTGTTACCGGCAAGGTAAAGCCGGGGAGTAAGGCGGCTAAGCGTAGGAAGTCATTCTGTGCTCGTTCAGCGGGACAGATGAAGAAGTTTCCGAAAGCGGCAAAGAATCCTAACAGCCGTTTGCGTCAAGCCCGTAAGAGGTGGAAATGTTAAATCTGCTAGTTGGACCTATTGCAGAACTTGCCGGTACATGGTTATCTGGCAAGGTAGAAGAGAAGAAAGCCGTGTCGGCCACCAAGGTAGCGAAAGCGCAAGCGGAAGCTATCGTGATGCAGAAGAAGGCCACCGGTGAGATTGACTGGGACTTGGAGATGGCTAAGGGTAGCCAATCCTCGTGGAAAGACGAGTGGCTTACCATTTTGTTTTCAATCCCGCTTATCATGGCCTTTGTGCCTGGGATGGAAGAAGTAGTTGCAAATGGATTTCAACAACTGGAGCAAATGCCTGAATGGTACCAGTACAGCTTGGGCGTCATTGTTGCTGCAAGCTTTGGGGTCAGAAGTGCGACAAAGTTTTTCGGAAAGAAGTAGTGGTCACTGTATTAGAGGATGTGATGGGTATCATGTGGTGCATGCACAATCGAACTACAGAAGAACAAGCGGGGGTAAATCGTGGCAGAAGTAACAATGGAGCGCTTTCTAAAGTGGAAAATACTACCGCGCTTGATGATGATTATGATGTCAATATCGGCTTGGCGGGTAGTGGAATGGTTTATGACCTTACCAAGTCCAACAATGGAACAGTCGGCTTTAGTTAGCGTTGTAACAGGGGCTATGACGGGTGCGTTTGCGGTATGGCTGGGACATGAGAAACACTGATGTTAAACGAATGGGTTTTGGTTTTAGTGACGGCGGTGACGCCGTTTGAGTTTGAAGTTGAACCGTTGGTGCACACACGAACAATGGCAGAGTGCTATTTTCAGTCCACGGTAACAGAATTTGATATAGTGCAGGAGTACAACAAGGAGCTTCTGTGCATTAGGGTGAATAAAGAAATTGATTGAATGGTGGGAAGTGTGGCTGGTGGCCATGATAACAACAAACACTATAGTTAACTGCGCAAGATGGTACTTGGATAGGAAAAAGTTTAAATGAAATACAATAGCGAAGTTTTCGTAAATAAGTTGATTGCGCATGAAGGGCTGCGGCTTGCTGTATACAAAGACAGTTTAGGCATTGATACCATCGGTATCGGGCGTAACCTAGAGGGTCGCGGCATCAGTAAAGAAGAGCTGGATTGGATGGATATCCCTAGTATGGATGCTATCTATGAGTACGGCATTACAGAAGCGGATGCTATGTATTTGGCCAAGAACGATGTTGCGATTGTTGAAGATGAGCTGTGCAGAGCGCATGAATGCGTTGCTGACCTAGACGCAGTTCGTCAGCTTGTCGTAATGGACATGGCGTTTAATATGGGGGTTCCACGTCTCTGTAAGTTTAAAAAAATGTGGGCGGCAATTCATGAAGGTGACTTTGCCACTGCATCCGTAGAGATGCTTGATAGCAGGTGGGCGAAACAAGTAAAGGGACGCGCCATCAAGCTTTCAGAAGCTATGAAATCAGGGGAACTATAATGTCAGATAAAAAATCAAAGCGTAGTCCGAGAGTTCAAGAACATCTTGATTCTCGCATGGGAACAAAATTTAAGGTGGATGATGATACATCACGCCCCAAAAACCTTAGTAGCCTTGTTGATGAACTATATCATAAACACTCTTTAACGCAAAGGGGTGGCAGATTTGCTGACATGGTAGACCCAAAACCTTCCATGAAAGAAAAAATTACAATTCTTTTAAAAGGTCCGATGGGGAAATTAAAAGAAGATGTATCTCCTGAATTGCTTGCACGTCTTCGTCGGGAAGCCAGCGACACAAAAGTCAGTGATGCCCTTAAAAAGAATAAGGGCGGAACTAATGTTAAAATTAAAGAGATACCTTCGGGTCTTATGCAACAGTACCGTGAAAACTTTTATGATAAAGGTCGAGATGACACCATGTCTCTGACTCAATATGTACAAAGCGGTCGTGCAGCACGAGATTTGAAAGCTGGCGGAAAGAAAAAAGGCGGGATGAAATCCGGTAAAAAACATATCATGGATATGCCCACCAATGTTCCCCGACTACGGGCAGGAGCCGTACTAGGCGATTTGAACAAAGATGGCAAGATGTCTGGCTATGAAAAAGTTCGTCAAGCCGCTATCCAAAAGAATATGGATGCCCGAAAGAAGAAGTGACGTGCATCCAGTTGAAGCATCTATTCGTAGGTGGTCCAATGACTTTCTTGAAGTGCCTAATGTAAAGTTAAATGGTTTGCCTCCTTGTCCCTACGCACAAAAAGCGTGGGCAGATAACAAAGTAGTATTTAGCATTAATACTGGCCTAGAGGGGCTAGCGAATTCAGTAAAAGAATTTGACCAGCATGATTACGATATCGTTGTATGGGCAAATGAAGAACTACCTGATATTGAATACATTGATGGTTGGTGCGATGGAATGAATGAGGCCCTTTCCATTGCTGGAATGGATATGCACCTTATGGTGTTCCATCCCGATTATGACGCCGTAGATGCGGGGTTAGATTTCCTCATTGAAGATGAACAAGATGATTTAGAATACTGTATGGTATTCGTTCAGCGGCTATCTCTTCTTGATGATGCTGCAGTTAGTTTGGAAAAATCAGGGTACTACCAACACTTTCCAGATGATGTATTTGAGAGCCTAGTGCTTGAAAGAAGGAATCTTAGACATGGTAATGAAAAAAGCAACTAAAGCCCGTGGCGGCAAGACTAAAGTAGCAGCAAAACGTATGCGTGGCGGTATGGCCACTAAAAAAATGCGCGGCGGCGGCGCTATGAAGATGGCATCTAAGCGTATGCGCGGCGGCATGTCAAAGAAAAAATAATGGCGGCTAAAAAGAAAAAAAGTAAAAAGCCGGTGCCCACCAAACCAGCTCTTTGGTCAAAGGCCAAATCTGAGGCTAAGCGCAAATTTAAAGTGTACCCATCAGCTTACGCAAATGCCTACGCATCAAAGCGCTATAAAGCAATGGGCGGCAGCTGGCGATAATGAAACATGTTTTTCTCCTGTTTGTATTTTTGGGTACGGGGGAAAATCAAAAGATGGTTAGCAACGATATGTATTTTGCCAACCTGAATGATTGTGTTTGGTTTGCACAAACACTACACAAACAAGGGGAGAAGATAACCTCCTATTGCTTACCCAAGCTTATAGATAAAGATGTAAAGGTGTACTGATGGACCCCATTAGCGCAATGGCGACAGCATCGGCGGCTTTCGGTGCAATCAAAAAAGGTTTTGCTGTAGGCCGTGACATCGAACAGATGGCTGGGGATTTGTCGCGTTGGATGGGCGCCATGTCTGACCTAGAACAGGCAGAAAAAGAGGCAAAGAACCCACCCATATTTAAAAAGCTATTTGCTGGGCAAACTGTAGAACAAGAAGCAATAGCTGCATTTGCTAACAAAGAGAAGGCAAAACAACAGCGTTACGAATTACAGCAGTGGATTTCCCTAACTATGGGCAAGTCTAAGTGGGACTCCCTCGTAGCAATGGAAGGCCAGATTCGTAAGCAGCGTAAAGAAACACTTTACAAACAGCGCGAACGTAGACAGAAGTTTGTAGAGATTGTAGCGTGGATAGTCATGGTTGGTATCGGCATTACAGCTCTTTACTTTTTCATTACTTTTCTTAAAACGCAGGTAGCACACGCAGCAGACCCAGACTATGTAACTTGCCGATTGAAGGGCTGCACGAATGTAGAGGACCAGCGTGTGTGCGTTTATCATGGAGTAAACAATACTGTAGATACTTTGTTTTTTCGTATGGACGAGTGGTTCCCCCGTGAATTTCAGTGTAAGTATGACCCTAACGATACCAAACCACCAAGCATACAAGAAACATTTAAACAGATAAGAAAGTCGCAGAAAAAATAATGGCTTATCAGGGAGGATTGCGTAAATGGTTCAAAGAGGATTGGCGAGACGTATCCACAGGAAAAAAGTGTGGGCGTAAATCATCTTCGAAGTCAAAGAGAAAGTATCCAGCGTGTCGCCCGAAGGCGGTCGCAGATAGGATGTCTAAAGGACAAAAAGCTACAGCCACCCGTAAGAAACGGAAAGCCGGAAATACAGGAGGAAAGCCTACCTCTATTCGATGGTCCGTTTCACCCTCTGGACGTAAACAAAAGGCCAAACGGAAAAAGTCAAAAGCATGACGCGTAAACGTAACTACAAAAAAGAATACGCTAGCTACCATAGCAAGCCGAAACAAATTAAACGTCGTGCTTCCCGTAACGCCGCTCGTGCCATTATGGCTAAAAGGGGCAAAGTAACTAAGGGGGACGGCAAAGACGTACACCATACTACTGGTAATCCTATGAACAATAAGAAGCTATCTGTTAAGTCTCGTAGTAGGAACCGGTCTTTTGCCCGTACCAAAACAGGAAGAAAGAGAAATCCTCGTGCCTAAACAACTTACAGAATTGCAATCTAATTTTCTAGACGCTTTATTTGGTGAGGCCAAAGGCAACTACACCAAAGCATTGTAGGTGGCTGGGTACTCGACAAACACAAACCCCTATGCTATAATGCAAGCTCTTCGCACAGAAATTATTGAACGTGCGGAAATGGAAATGGCTGCTAACGCTCCCAAGGCTGTGTTGTCTATGGTGGGCGTTATTGATGACCCTACAGCTGTTGGTAATAGAGAACGCCTCGCTGCATCACAGCAAATTCTTGATAGGGTGGGGCTTTCCAAAGTGGAAAAGCTTAACGTTTCTTCGGATAAGCCAATAGGCGTATTTATCTTACCTGCAAAGAATGATGACGATAGCACAGAAACTGAATCCGACTGACAGATACGATAGGGCCAAAGGGCCAACAGTGCCGTGGGGATACAAAAGGGCAGACCATGACCCTCAGCTTTTCGACCCCATAGAAGAGCAGTTAGAAGCCCTACAGCAGGGCATAGAGTACTTAAAGGCATCATCCTACCCTGAAGTTGCCAGATGGCTCACGGAGTACACAGGGCGCCCTATAACGCCTATGGGATTGTGGAAACGTATAAAGACTGACAAATCTGACAGACGGAAATATGTTGAACAAAAACGCCGTGCCGCCAAGGCCCAAGACCAAGGCAACATCAGCACCCAAAACTAAGGAAGAAAAAGAAAAGGCGAAGCTAGCCCGACAAAAACGTTCTGCGCGTATACAAATGAATATGGCACAGAAGAAGTTGAAGAGGCTAGAAGCGCAAGAAAATCCAGAAGCGGAGATGGAGTTTGTTGGCTCCAGTTACACCCCACAAGAACAAGAACCTGAGAAAATTCTGTTTGAGCCTAATCCCGGTCCGCAAACAGAATTTCTGGCCTCATCAGAACGGGAAGTGTTATACGGTGGCGCAGCAGGGGGTGGTAAGTCTTACGCTCTCATTATTGACCCGCTTCGCTACTGTAGCAACAAGAATTTTAATGCGCTAATTCTACGTCGTACAAATGATGAATTGCGCGAACTGATACACAAAAGCCAAGAGTTATACCCTAACGCCTATCCGGGCGCTAAATGGATGGAGAAGAAAAGCCAGTGGACTTTCCCCTCCGGTGCCAGAATATGGATGACATACCTTGAGCAGGACAAAGACGTTCTCCGTTATCAGGGTCAGGCATTTACATATATAGGCATAGATGAATTAACACAGTATGCGACACCTTATGCTTGGGATTATCTACGTTCGCGCCTTAGAACAGCAGACCCGTCATTACCAGTCTTTATGCGGGCAACAACGAACCCAGGCGGCCCTGGACATGCATGGGTCAAGAAAATGTTCATTGACCCCGAAATCCCTGGCAAACCTTTTTGGGCAACGGACATCACCACCGGTGAAACCCTTGTATACCCTAGTCGCCATAGTAAAGCAGGGATACCGCTCTTTAAGCGTCGGTTTGTGCCAGCTAAGTTGCTTGATAACCCATATCTTTACGAAGCAGGTGATTATGAGGCAATGCTGCTCTCACTGCCAGAAGTACAGCGTAGGCAGTTACTAGAGGGTTCTTGGGATATTGCGGAAGGCGCTGCCTTCTCAGAGTTTGACAGGAGATACCATGTTATTGAACCTTATCAAATCCCAAATTCATGGCGCAAATTTAGGGCTTGTGACTACGGTTACTCCTCTGCTTCCGGTGTTCTTTGGTTTGCTGTAGACCCTGCAGACGAGACTTTAATTGTTTACAGAGAACTGTACGTAACAAAAGTTCCTGCAAAAGAACTAGCACATATGGTGCTGGATGAAGAAGAAGGTGAGTCGATTCATTACGGCGTACTTGACTCATCCCTCTGGCATAAACGCGGAGATACTGGGCCGTCACTAGCAGAGCAAATGATTGTTGAAGGATGCAGGTGGCGTCCCTCCGACAGAAGCCGCGGTAGTCGTGTAGCAGGTAAGAACGAGTTGCATAGGCGCCTACAGATTGACGAGGATACTGGGCGTGCAGGAATAGAAATAATGAGCAACTGTACAAACTTGATTGCTCAGTTGCCCACTCTTCCGATGGATAAAACTAATCCAGAGGATGTAAATACTAAAGTAGAAGACCACCTATATGACGCCCTCAGATACGGTATCATGACACGCCCTCAGTCGCGTTCCATTTTTGATTTTCCTAACGGAATACCTACCCATAAGTGGCGACCCGCTGATACAACCTTTGGATATTAAATATGGCTGAAGAAGAACACATTGAAGCGTTTGTATTTGAACCTAAGTCTGGTTCAGAACAACTAGCAGAGTATGTACGCACAAAATTTGAAAATGTTGAATCCAGCCGACAAGAAGAAGAAGAGCGGTGGTTGGATTCATATCGCCAGTATCGGGGATTGTACAGCGTAGATACGCAGTTTACTTCTACAGAAAAATCAAAAGTATTCATTAAGATTACAAAAACTAAAGTCTTGGCGGCATATGGACAGATTATTGATGTCTTGTTCGCCGGACAGCGATTTCCGCTGGGGGTAGATTCTACCCGCGTTCCTGAGGGAGTAGAAGATGCTGTCCATTTTGACCCTAAAGATAATACAAACGCTATGGAAGCGTTGCAAGACAAGTACGGTTTTGCGGGGGATGGTGCAGAACTTCCGCCGGGTGCTACGAATCAAACGTTAGAAGATTTGAATCTTGGAGTGCTTACAGACGAGCTGGGCGAAATCCAAGACGACATTCGCCTCGGACCCGGTAAGACAGCATCTTCGCAAACTTACCATCCTGCAGAAGATGCTGCGACTCGCATGGAAAAGAAAATTCTTGACCAGCTTGAGGAGTCTAGCGCATCTAAACATCTGCGACACACGGCATTTGAGATGGCTCTTTTCGGAACTGGTATTCTGAAAGGGCCGTTTGCATATGATAAAGAATATCCAAACTGGGACGAAGAAGGCAATTATGACCCAGTTCTCAAAACCGTCCCTAAGGTAGAGAATGTTTCCATATGGAACATGTATCCTGACTCGGACGCAAAGAACATGGATGAGTGCGAGTACGTTATCCAACGTCATCGTCTGAGCCATTCAGAACTTCGTAATCTTAAGAAACGTCCATACTTCCGGCATGATGCTATTGATAATGCTATTGGCATGGGCACGAACTATGTCCGTAAATGGTGGGAGACAGACCTAGAAGATTACCGTAATAGCTACGATGTCGAACGGTTTGAGATTCTAGAATTCTGGGGCAATATTGATAAGGACTCTGCGGAAGAAGCAGGACTTGAGGTTCCTAGAGAACTCGATGATTTGGACACTCTGCAAGTAAACTGCTGGGTATGCCATGACCAGCTTCTGCGTCTGGTCATCAATCCATTTACACCGAAGCGTATTCCATACTTTGCCGCACCATACGAACTGAATCCATACTCGTTCTTTGGTGTTGGACTTGCTGAAAACATGACGGATACCCAACAGCTTATGAACGGCTTCATGCGTATGGCTGTTGATAACGCTGTACTGTCGGGTAATCTTATCTTTGAGATTGACGAAACTAACCTTGTTCCGGGACAGGACTTAGAACTGTATCCGGGCAAAGTGTTCCGTCGTCAGGGCGGGGCACCGGGTCAAGCACTGTTCGGCACTAAGTACCCCAACGTATCTTCAGAAAATATGATGATGTTTGATAAGGCACGACAGCTTGCTGACGATGCTACCGGCATTCCATCATACTCACATGGACAAACAGGCGTACAGGGCACAGGCCGAACTGCGGCAGGTATTTCTATGCTAATGGGCGCTGCCCAAATCAGTGTTAAGGGCGTGGTAAAGAATATTGATGATTACCTACTACAGCCATTGGGAGAAGCGTTCTATGCATTTAATATGCAGTTTAACTTCGACCCGTCTGTACGTGGTGACTTGGAAGTCAAGGCACGCGGTACTGAAAGCTTGATGAAGAACGAGGTACGGAGTCAGCGACTTCTGCAACTGTTGCAGATTGCTGGCAATCCTAACGTTGCGTCGTTTGTTAAGTTTCCTGTCGTGCTACGCGAACTCGCGCAAGCTATGGATTTGGATGCAGAGAAGCTAATCAATGATGAACGAGAAGCCTTCCGTCAAGCAGAAATAATTAGAGCGGCTGGCGGTGCTGGCCCAGAAGAAGGTGCGCAGGGTGTCAATCCTATGGATATGTCTGGCGGCGGCGGTGGTAACATTGGCGTCGGTGGTGCGGCAGTTCCGGGTGAACCGGGCTTTAGCGCAGCTGGTCAACAGCCCCCACAACCTGAGGGTGGCGGAGACGTAGGTGCTCAGTTAGCCAGCATCATGGGCGGACTTAAATGATACGAGAAATAGCTAAGAAACTAATGCCGTTGGTCGGTGTTAAACGCAATGTCGATGCGCTAAATGCGTACGTAGAATATCGTACACATGAGATGCACAAAGTATTGGAACAGGCCGAGGATACAAAAACCATGTTTATGGCGCAGGGGGCCATCCATGAGTTGCGTAGAATTAATACACTACGTGAAGAAGCACAGGCCAAAGGGGAATAACAATGGCACGAAAAATAATGATGGCACAAGAAGGTAAAGCACCGCTTCCAATGCAGGAAGCGACATCCGCACCACAAGGTGGCGGACCAAAGGCGGCCAACCCCGCAGCCATGATTCAAGGCTTGGCGGCACCATCTGGCCCCGCTCCGCGACCCGGTGCTGTAGACCCACGGGATGAAGCAGTAAAAGAAGTGTCAGCTAAAATGCAAGCTAAGAAAGCTCCCCCACCTGCACCTCCTGCTCCTATGGCACCATCCCAAGGCGGAATCGCGGGTGCGTTGATGCAACCCCCGCCAGCACCCGCACCAGCATTGAATCCTATGATGCAACCTGCAGCCGCTGCTATGGCACCTCCCCCTATGCCACAAGTCCCCGCGATGGCAAAAGGCGGTATGCCTGAAGATGCTGAAGGTAAAGGGCTAGCTGTTATGATTGGCCTCGGTGCCCCCTCCTACGAAGAAGCCGCTGAAGGTAACCCTCCTCCCGGTGCTACAAAAGAAGAAGTAGCCGATGACCAACTCGTCCTACTTAGCGAAGGTGAACTCGTTGTTCCTGCTAACGTTGTCCGCTACCACGGTCTTGGTACATATGAAGGTATGCGTCGTGATGCGCTCATGGGCATACAAGAGATGGAAAACAGCGGTCAGATTGAGTACGTTAGCGGCGGCAAAGAAAAGGCTGACCCTGTTGATGATAATGGCGGACTGATTAAGGCACAAGCGGGTACCACGCTCATGGGAGCAAACCCAGGCATAATTGGACCGGGCATAGGGGGACCGTATATGCCTTCAACTCCAACAGCCGCCTCAGAAAAATTTGTTACCACACCGACAACAAGTGGGACGCCCCGTTCCGGCGCTACAACAGATACAACTCCGTTGACTATTTCTAATAAGCCATACACCCCTACCACAGATTTGACGAGTGTGTATGCACCTAATATTGATAAGTACAAGGAGTCAACCGATGACGGGGATGACGGGGATGATGGAGATGATGGAACTACGCCTCCGACAGACCCGTGCCCTCCAGGATATAAGATGAATGCTGCAACAGGAGTCTGCGAACCGATTTCCACTCAGACAGCCGCTCCACAACGCCAAGATGACCCCAGTGACTCGCCTGAACAACCTGCAGGAGCCACAGCAGTTTTCGGCGGTACGTCTCAGAATGGACGTCTTATAGGCGCTACAACATATGACTTCGGTCTTCAATCTAGTGAGCCAGGTGGATTTGGTATTATGGGTGCTCTGCTAGGTGGCAGTGACCAAGTGGTGCTGACCGACCGCAATACTGGACGCAAAGCAGTCATGTCCAGAAGCACCTATGACGCTATGAAAGCTGACCGCACGAATCCTGAAAATACTCAGTTCATCCAACAGCTCATGGATACACAAGCTAAGATTGATGCAGATTATGCTATGGGTAGGCCGGACCAAGGATTCTTTTCTGATATTGGGGGTAATAAGAAAAAAACTTATGAAACGACAACGGCTAAAAGCATGGCTGAAGGACTGGGACTTGATTATACTGGCCAATCCTTAGCGGAGATTATGGTTATCGCTGATGCGCAAAGTCAGACGGGTGACACTACACCGGTTACCACTACTGATGTTGGAAACATAGATTACAGTGATGTGACTCCCGAGGCTGTTGCGCGTGTCGCCAACGATTTCAAATCAAATGTAGGCAATATGTCTATGGACCAACAATTGAAGGCGCTTAATCTAATGACTGAGGGTCGGTCAGGAACTGTTATCGGAGAGGATG